>OLNW01000141.1_pt1 | contig 92368 bp, 93 predicted proteins | sample 1672121 | NCBI WGS metagenome assembly OLNW01 (sample SAMEA3136648, study PRJEB25190) | human gut metagenome
TTTTTATTTGCCTCTTGTTCTGCTTTATATTCCTTTAATGCATTTACTAACGTATTACATTTGAGCAAATGAAAAAGTTGGCACGAATGCCAACTTTATATTGTTTGCAAAAATGTTTACATAAAGATTTTCTTATTTTACAAGGCTTTTCGACGATTTTGTTTTCAATTTTTTGTTTGCAAACATTTTGCTATTTTTAGCACTTTTTTGAACTTTTCAAAATCTCACAAACCCTTATTTTATAGGCTATTTACCACAACAGTTCTTATATTTCTTACCGTGAACCGGCAAGGGCACTTGTCATTTCTACCTACTTTTGGTCCTTCATTTCTTACAGTTTTGTCTACATCTGTTCCAATCTTAGCTCCGCCATCTACACTGTGAATTGCTTCTAATGCAGCACCTGTAATTTTAACTGTTTCTTGTCTTTTAGCTTCACCTTGTTGTCTAATATGCATTAATATTTTTGTTACATCAAATTTAATGTCATTTACCATTTCATCAAACATATCAAAACCTTCTAAACGATATTGAACAACTGGATCTTTTTGGCCATATGCACGAAGTCCAATTCCGTTTTTTAATTCATCCATGCTATCAATATGGTTCATCCATTTTTCATCAACAACTTTTAGCATTACAACTCTTTCAAGTTCTCTCATTTGTTCTGATGTAATTTCTTCTTCTTTTTGTTTATAGATTTCTAAAGCTTTTTCTTTTAATTCTTCTGATATTTTTTCAGGATTGTTTTTATTAGCTTTTAAAGAATCTAACATTTCTATTCCTAAAACATTTACAATTTCAGTATTTAGTGATTCTACATTTAATTCTCCGCTTTCAGCTTCTATAAACATTGAAGGTAATGCTTCACAAACAAATTCTACCATGTTTACTATACTGTCATGTATATTTTCTCCATCTAAAACTTGTCTTCTTTGTGCATATATGATTTCTCTTTGTGCATTCATAACATCATCATATTTTAATACATTTTTACGAATACTGAAGTTTCTGCCTTCAACTTTCTTTTGAGCATTTTCAACAGCATTTGATATCATTTTGCTTTGAATTGGCATATTTTCATCTGCACCTAATGTGTTATAAACTTTAGTAATCATATCTCCACCGAAGATTTTCATTAAGTCATCATCTAATCCTATATAGAATTTAGATTCTCCAATATCTCCTTGACGTCCAGCACGACCACGTAATTGGTTATCAATTCTTCTAGATTCGTGTCTTTCTGTTCCTATTATTTTTAATCCACCAGCATCAATTACTTTTTGTTTTTCTTCTTTTATTTGTTCATCATATTTTTCAACTAGTTTATTAAATTGTTCTCTAGCTTTTAATATTTCTTGGTCATCTGTTTCATAATATGTGTTTGCTTCTTCTATTAGTTCTGGTGTAACTTTGCTTCTTCTCATTTCTTCTTTAGCTAAGAATTCGCTGTTTCCACCAAGCATAATATCTGTACCACGACCTGCCATGTTTGTTGCTATTGTAACTGCTCCATATTTTCCAGCTTGTGCAATTATTTCAGCTTCTTTTTCATGGTATTTAGCATTTAATACTTCATGTTTTATTCCTTCTTGTTTTAATAGTTTAGAAAGTTTTTCTGATTTTTCAATTGATACTGTACCAACTAAAACTGGTTGTCCTTTTTTATGACTTTCTTTTATGCTTTCAACAATTGCATTAAATTTTGCTTTTTCATTTTTGTAGATTACATCATTTTCATCTTTTCTTATCATTGGCTTATTTGTTGGTATTGCTACTACATCTAAGTTATATATTTCTTGAAATTCTCCTTCTTCTGTCATTGCAGTACCAGTCATACCTGATAATTTTTCATACATTCTAAAGAAGTTTTGGAATGTGATTGTTGCAAGTGTTTTTGATTCATCAGCAATTTTAACATTTTCTTTTGCTTCTATTGCTTGATGTAAACCATTATTGTATCTTCTACCATACATTATACGTCCTGTAAATTCGTCTACAATTAGAACTTCGCCATCTTTTACTATGTAATCTATGTCTTTTTTCATTACTCCATGTGCTCTTAAGGCTTGGTTTACATGATGTACCAATGTTGAGTTTTCTAAATCGTTAAAGTTTTCTAATCCAAATGCTTCTTCTGCTTTTTTAATTCCTTTTTGTGTTAATGATGCTGATTTCGCTTTTAAGTCTACTATATAGTCATATTTTTCATTGTCTTCTGCTTGGTCAAAATCTTTTACATCTTCTTCAACTATAACTTTTGGTGTTAATCTTTTTACAAAGTTGTCAGCTTTTTTGTATAAATCAGATGATTCATTTGCACGACCTGAAATTATTAATGGTGTACGAGCCTCATCTATTAATATACTGTCTATCTCATCGACAATTGCATAGTTTAAACCTCTTTGCACAAGTTGGTCTTTATATATAACCATATTATCTCTTAGATAATCAAATCCAAATTCATTATTAGTTCCATATGTTATATCTGCATTATATGCTTCTTGTTTTTCTTTTGGTTCCATTCCAGCTATTACAAGTCCTACTGATAGTCCTAGGAATTTATATAATTTTCCCATCCATTCACTATCTCTTTTTGCTAAGTAGTCATTTACTGTAATTACATGAACCCCTTTACCTTCTAGTGCATTTAAGTAAACTGGTAATGTTGCAACTAATGTTTTTCCTTCACCTGTTTTCATTTCGGCAATTCTACCTTGGTGTAATATAATACCACCAATTAATTGCACATCAAAATGTCTCATTCCTAATACTCTTTTTGATGCTTCTCTTACTACTGCAAATGCTTCTGGTAATATGTCATCTAATGTTTTTCCTTCTTGTAATTGTTTTTTTAAATAATCTGTTTTGTTTCTTAATTCTGTATCTGTTAATTTTGATATTTCAGTTTCAAGGTCGTTTATTTTTTTAACTATTGGCATTACCCTTTTTACTTCTTTTTCACTGTATGATTTGAATATCTTTTTTAATACGCTCATTTTGAATTCAATCCCTTCTTCTGTTTTTTATATATTTAGATTTTTTTACTTTGTAACTATATCACTAAAATCTTTTTTTATCAAGTTTTTTAGAATATTTTTTGTATATTCTAATATATTTTATTATCACACTTGAAAGGAGCCTCCTTATGTTTATATATAACTTTAAAATAAATGGAAGTAAAACTTTTAAAATAATATTCACTAGCATGGTAATTTTACTGATAATTATTACAATAATAGTAACATTTAGAATCATAATAGGAGCTAAAAACTTTGCAAATAGTAGTAACACTTGTATAGATAAGAATAAAGTTTGTAACATAAGTACAACTAATTATACAAATATATTAAAAACAGTTCATGAAAATATTGATGACTATGTTGGAACCAGAATTTGCTTTACTGGTTATATATATCGTGTTTTAGATTTGAAAGAGAATCAATTTGTTTTAGCTAGAGATATGATAGTTTCTTCAAACTTTCAAAGTGTTGTTGTTGGATTCCTTTGTGAGTATGATAAAGCCAAAGATTTTTCAGATAATGCTTGGGTAAAATTGACAGGGAAAATAACCAAAGGAGACTATCACGGTGATATGCCAATAGTTAAGATTGAAAAAATAGAAACTGTAAATAAACCAAATGATGAATATGTCTACCCACCAGATGAGAGTTATATTCCAACTTCTGAAATTGTTTAAATATCTTATTTTCTAATCTTTTATGGGTTTACATTTGTCCTATTTTATGTTAAAATAATGTTTGCCAAAATTAGTATGAACGGAAGTGAAAATAATTGACAAATGATTTTAAAAAACGTTTAGAAGTAAAAAAACTTTCTAACACAACAACAGAACAAGAAATAAAAAATTCATACAAAACAAAGAATCTTGAATCATATAATAAATTAGCAAATAATAAAGAAACTATAAATTATCTACATAATGTAATAGCAGCAATACTTTTGGGATTAAATAGATCAAATCCAGAATCACAATTTTATATCCCATATAGAATAAAAGCTCCTGCAAGTAAGCAGAAAAAACTAGATAAAAAATTAAATAAAGCAAAAATTATTTATGATGAAAACCAAAATTCAAGTATTAATATAAAACCTGCATTTGATGATATTGCATTTAAAATAATCGCTGAAAAGCCTCCTATTAGACACAATTTTAATAATGAAAACCTTGCACAATTAGCAGAGCAATATGATAATAATCAACAAATTTTAGATGAAATGCAAGAATTTAGTAAAAAATTAATACAAGATGAATTTGCTTCGCCCGAAAACAGAAAATATAAATTTGAAGTATCTAAAAAAGAATATTATGAAAAATGTAAAGAGTTAATTCTTCATACAAAAGCTCTTTTTCATGAAGACTCTAAAAACATAATAAAAAACTTTGATAACTCTATTTCATATATTGATAACAACTTAAAATTATTACAAAATACAAAAACTGAAAACGAAGTAATTGACTTAGATGACTTAAATAATCCAAATGCAAACTTTTTAACTTTGGTCAGAAATTATGAGACAGAAATCCCAAATGAACTTGGACTAGCACTACTTACAAATCAAGTAATTTCTTTATTTAATTCTGATGAAAGATTAAAAAAATTAGGAGTTTCAATAGTACAAAAACCTATAGATAAAAAAGTTTCTGTAAATCGGATATAGGTCAAACACAATAATTATAAGAACATTACTAAGAGATATCGAATGTCAGTTACAAACAAAAGACCAATATCAAAAAGGAAACTATGGTTATGCAGCACATACAAAAATGGCCGGTAAATCCATAGAACAATTAGAAATTCCCGAAAATGAAACAGATGAAAATGTTTCAAATTTAGTTGAGCAAATTCATCAAATATCACCTATTTTCTATGATGCTAGAATTGATGACAGAGAATATAACAGAGTTATAACTTATAGTTTAAGTTTAGATGAGGCATACCGTAGGCTTTTAAGAGAAAGTGAAACAACAGAGGCTCTTGAATATTGTGACAAATTGTACAATCTATCACAAAGACACCCTAAATATTTTCAAAAGGAAAATGAATTGTCATTTATAGATTATGATATTAATAAATATTTAGAAAGCGAAGAACTTCAAACTTTAATCTCAAAAACTTTAGAAACATATGAATATGACAGATAAATCAGTAAAGCACTCTACTTTACTGATTTTTTATCTTCTATCAAATATTGTTTTAAACACTCCCCCATCTATTAAGCTTGCAAAAATATTTTTAAATATAATTAAAACTATTGGTCCTATTAGAAGTCCTATTATCCCAATAAATTTAAATCCTGTATACATTGCAATCAATGTAAATATTGGATGTACTCCAATATTCTTACTAACTAATTTAGGCTCCAATATTTGTCTAGAGATTGACATTATTATTAATAAAACTATTATTGCGATTCCAAGATTCAAATCACCATTAATTGCTGAAATTATGGCCCATGGAACCATTACCGTCCCAGAACCGCAAAATAGGTAAAGCATCTACAAAACCTATAAAAAGGGCCATAAGCAAAGGATATGTTACATCAAATTTCAAAAATTCTAATATATATAACCCAATTAATGAGATTATAAAAGATACTAGTATTAATGTTGCTTCTGCTTTTAAATATCCACCCAAGGTACTTATTAAGTCTTTCATATGATTTCCAAGTTTTCTTACCCAAACCTTTGGCAGATGATGTTCTATCTGATCTAATATATATATTTTATCAACGCAAATAAAATATAATGCAATTACTGTTATTCCAACACATATTGCAATCGAAGGTATACTTGTTACAAAATCTATTAATCCTGTTAGAATGCTTCTTACCCAATTTGAAATTGTTGTTATCATATCTCCTGTAGAGTTTTGAATTACTCCTACTATTTCATTTGATATTTTTATTTTATCAAAATTTAATGATGTGATTAGTTTTTGTACTTGTATGTATGCTTTATCAATATAATCATTTAAACTTTGTAAAAGGTTAGAAGATTCCGCAAAAAGTGTAGCTATTAGCCATATTAATGTTCCAAGGATAACTATTAAAGCTATTGTAAATATTATAATAGAACTTGTCTTTCTAGTAAGTTTGAATCTTCGCATTATCCATTTTATTGCAGGTTCTATAATTAATGAGATAATAAACGCAACTAAAAATGGCATATAGAAAACTGCTATTTTTAGTCCTACACATAGCCCTAAAAATAGTAAAACTACATATAAAATTCTTCTTCCTACTCTTGTCCAATATGACATATCAAAAATCATTTAACCCTCCCTACTATATTAATATATGTAATAAGACGGATTAATATCCGCCTTATTGTAAAGAAAAATTTTGATTTTATCTATCATTTTGATTTCCATTGCAATCACATATATTTTCAAGTGTTGTAGTTACTTCCCTTACTCCTAATTGTTGTTCATTTTGAGCTAAATCACCTATTGTTAAAATTCCCACGATTTTATTGTTTGAATCACATACAGGTAATCTTCTTATTTGATTTTGACCCATTTTTGTTTGAGCATTTGTCATGTCATCATCTTGTTTACAGGTACATACATTTTGACTCATTATGTCTTTTATTTGTGTTTGATTTGTATCTTTTTCACAAGCTACACAACGAAGCAAAATGTCTCTATCTGTTACTATTCCGCATACGCAATTGTTACTATCACATACAGGAACACAACCAATTTGGTTCTCAGCCATTAGTTTTGCTACTTCTTGAATTTTAGTTTCTGGTTTTACTGTACATACATCTTGACACATACATTCTTTTACTTTCATTTTATATTCCACCTTTCAAAATTTCTCGTTAATATTTTTTGCATTTTCTTATTTTTTATCCTAATAATTTTTTGAACAAAAGGAAAAAGATAGAAAAATTTCAAAATTTTTCTATCTTTCATTTACCTCTTTGTTTCTGTTGACTTTATTTCTCTTTTTTATATTTCTATTTATTTTACCTTTATATTTCTTATTTTCTTCATTACCTAAATATAATTTCCTATAGTTGGTAGTTGAGCGTTTTTCCATTGTTTCTTTTGGTCTAGGAGTAAATACAATATTCAAACCATCTGTATCTGAAAAATCTTTTTTCAAATCAGAGCCTAAATATATCGCTTCTATATTTTCTCTGTATTTAGATTTTATATAATCTGATGCAATATGTAGATCACGCACATAATATTTATATACACCATCTACAAATTTGAAATGTCTTAAAATTTCCATTCTTTCATCATCAGCTAAAATTGGTCTTCTATTTTTATGTTCTTGAACTAGCTCATCTGATTTTACTCCAACGATTAGCCTTTCACAATCTTTTGAAGCTAATAATAAATTTTCTAAGTGTCCTGCATGAAATAAATCATATGTTCCTGGAGCATATCCTAATTTATATTTTTATTACTCACTTGATTTTTACAAGTTGCTAATTTTTTATAATAATCATATATTCTGTATGATTTTTCAGCATTTTCTTTTACTAAATCTTTTTGTAGACTTGAAACTCTAAAAACAAAGTCAACACCTCTAATTTGCTCCATTATTTTCATTCTTTCATCTATATTTTTTAATGGTTTTCCCAACCCTAATGCTTCACACAAATTGTCATCATATATTCCTAATCCAAAATATTCTGCACCTTCATGTCTCCCTAATTGAATCTCTTTATCCAGTTTTTCTAGTTCCTTGGCTCTTAGTACATCCCATGCACCACAAGAATAAGCTATCATATCTCATTTTCTCCTTATACTAATTTTTTATATTTATTCCATTTATTATTATTTCTTTTTGCTTCATTATAAATCTCATCTAAATCCATTTCTGATATTTCATCTATTACTTTACATGCTAACTCAAAAGTTAATATCTGTGGCTTTCCATTTTTAAAAAATACTTTATCTTCTATTTCTTCTAATAACTCAACATTATACTTTTCTTTCAAAGATTTATTTGTAAAGTCATAATCATAATAAAGCTGTGGCTTCTCTATCTTTTCTAAATATTTATTATAAAAAAGATAATCTGTAACTAAATGTAAGAAAAATCCTTTGTTATAATCTGTATCTATTTTATTACTTGTTGCAAATGCATTTAAACTTGTGTAAGCAGGTGATTTCCCATAATGAGTTTTTTGTTTGTCATTAGTTAAATCAGGTGCTATAGTTCCATTTATAAAATCTATCGAATATTCTTTCCTATGCTTTTTTAAATATTCCTGTGCTGTAGCTATATGAATTACATATCCTGGCATATATATTATCTCTCCTTATCTTCAACTATTTCTATTTTAGCATATTTAAGATGTTTTGTACAGCTTTACATAAAATATTTAGAATGGGCTTTCGAAAATATCCATTTCATTAAAAAATCTAGGTCTCATTGGTGGTCTTGGTCCTGCTCCAGGAAAAGGTGGTCTTCCGTGGTCCACCACCGTGGCCCTGGAAATGGTGGGCGTGGTCTTAGAGGTCTACCAGGTCTTCCAAGCAATTCTCTTAAAATTAAAATTCTTATCAAATCATTTAAAGTACTGTTTCCTGTTTGTCTGTCATCTCCCCTATTTTCTTCTTTTACATTTTCGCTTTCAGATATTTGTTTTCTATTATTTCTATTATTAGTTCCTTGCACTTGGTTTTGTAAATTTATATTAACTTTTATTGGTGTATTCACTTCGATAGAACTATATATTTCATTTGTAATTTCATCTACTAAATTTTGACTTATTGGTTCTGAAATTTGTGAACACCTCTTGTTTATCATTGGATATACAATTTTGTATATTTCAGGATAATATGATTCAAGTTCTCTATTTTCGTTTGGCATCTCATATTGCATTTGCTCTAAATCATTTCTCATATAGTTCATATTATTATTTGTAACCATATTCATACTGGGATATCCTAAAACACTTCTTATGTATTCATCAATTGATTGATTTTGTTCCATTATAAAAAACCTCCTTATTATTTTATATATAATATGGAGATTTTCATATTTTGTGATTTTTACAATTTATTTACCAAATTCTTGAATTTTTCTCCCCTATCTGCAAAGTTTTTAAACAAATCAAAACTTGCACTTGCAGGAGAAAATAAGACTATTTGTTGTGGCTTTGCTAATTTTTTTGCAATATTTACTGTTTCTTCCAAAGAATTACACATATATATAGGAAGTTCCTTTTTTTCCATTTCTAATTCTTTTTTTACTGCTTCAAATATTTTCCCTGATGTTTGGCCTAATAAGATTAATGTTTTTACTTTTTGCACTATAGGCTTTGCAATTGGTGTATAATCCAAGTTTTTGTCATATCCACCTGCAATTAATACAATTTCTTCATCAAATGACTTAAGCCCCGCTATTGTTCTTGTTGGTGATGAACTTACAGAGTCATTGTACCATTTTACCTCATCAATTTCTCTTACAAATTCTAACCTATGTTCTACTGGTTTGAATTCTTTTACTGCTTCTGCAGCCAAGTCTAAATCTACTAGACTTTCAGTTGCTGCAAAGGCTGTTGCAATATTTTCATAATTATGCTCGCCTCTTAGAATTACTTCTTTTGTATCTAGTATATGTTTTCTTATACCATCTTCACACTTTTTTATTATTTTATTATCAACAATAAATCCATTATCTAATTTTTCTTTTCCACTAAATAATATAACTTTTCCATTCGCTTCTTTTACACAACTTTTAGTTATTTCATTGTCATTATTTAAAACCAATATATCATTTTCATTTTGATATTTAAAAATGTTCTTTTTACTGTCAATGTATTCCTGATAATCTTTGTGAATATTTAAATGATTTGGAGTTATGTTTGTTATTACCCCTATGTGTGGGCTTATTTTCATCCCCATTAATTGGAAGCTACTTAATTCTAAAACTACAATATCTTCCGGTTTCATTTCTGATAATTTTGTAAACAATGGTGTTCCAATATTTCCACCTAAATATGTTGTATATCCTGCTTTATTTAAAATTGCATGTATTAGGCTTGTTGTTGTTGTTTTTCCATCACTTCCTGTAACTCCTATTATTTTACATGGACACATTTTCATTAACATTTCAATTTCTGTTGTTACTAATGTTCCATTTTCTGCTGCTTGAACTAGTTCTGGTTTTGTTGGTAAGCAACTTGGTGAGCGGAAGATTATATCAAAATTATCTAAATGTTTTAAATTATCTTTTCCAAAATAATAATTGAATTTATATTCTTTTATCTTTTTAATAATTTGAGGATTTATGTCTTTTTCTTCTCTATCATCAAATACTGTTACTGTTGCTTTTTTCTCATACATATAATCTATTAATGGTATGTTGCTTACTCCTAATCCTATTATAGCTATTTTTCTAAATCTTATATAATTGTTGAATTCTTCTAATTTCTCGTTTTTATATTCCATTTTGATTCCTTTCTCAAGGTTTGTGGTTTGAAAAGCTTTTTTAAACTTTTATTCCTTGCTATATATTTTCCCTTATTTATTTTTATTTGCTTCTTTGATATTATATAACAATTGTTTTTAAAAAACAATATAAAAATTAGGAGAGTTTTAATATTTAAACTCTCCGTTGCTTTCTATTAATATATATATTTAATTGCTTTTTCGCCATAGGAACATCCCCATGGTTCTCCTGCAATTGTTCCCTTTTTATTATTTATTATTATCTCACTTAAATTATTACTATCATTAAAGCATATATCGCTAATTTCTTTAACACTGCTTGGAAATTCTATTTTTTCTAAATTGTAACAATATTGAAATGACATACCAATTTTGCTCACACCTTCTGGTATTATTATTTTCTTTAGCCCTTTAGCAGTAAATGCATTATCACCAATTTCTTTAATACTATTGGGTACAGTAAATTCTTCTGGATTTCCTATTAACGTTATTAATTTAGTTTTATCTTTATTGAAAATAACATTGTTTTCTATTGTATAATTTGGATTTTTTTCATCTATTGTAACTTTTAAATTATCTACTTGATATGCAAACAATGGATCTAAGTTAGTAATATTTTCATTTATATTTAATTCTTGTAAATTTTCACATTTCCAAAAAGCTTGAGCACCAATGGATTTTAAGGTGTTAGGTAATGTTATTTTTTTCATTACTGTATTAGTAATAAAACAATTATTTTCTATTTGTGTTATGCCTTCTTCAAGAGTTACATTTTCTTTTCTAGCAAAATAATACACAATTGCTGATTTATCTTTACTATATATTGCTTCATCTGTTGCCATATATGTTTTGTTCTCAGAGTTTATTGTTATATTTGTTACATTCATAAAAAGAAAAACATTTGTATCTATCAAACTTAAACTTGCTGGTAGATTTAATTTCGTTATTTGCTCATATCCTGATAAATTACTATTATTTAATTCTGTAATTGTACTTGGTACTGTAAATTCATTTCCATTTATAGCTATTGGTAAAATGCATATCATTCTTGTTTTTTCTTTGTTAAGGACTATTCCATTTTCATATACAAAATTTTCATTTTCTTTATCTATTTCTACTGTTTCCAAATTACTACAATAATAAAATGCTGTTGCATCTATATCTGTTACATTTTTCGAAATTCTTATTTTTCTTAATGATGTACAATTTCCAAATGCACTATCACAAATTTGAGTTATATTTTCTGGTATCACGATATTTCTAAGACTACTGCAGTTATAAAATGTTGCTCCCATTAATGTAGTCATCGAATTTGGTAATTTTACATCTGTTAGGTTCTCATCATCAGAAAGAGCTCCCCCTCCGCATATAATTAACTGTATCAGCTATTTGTATATTTTCCAAATATATACACTTCTTAAAAGCTTCTGCATCAATAGAAATCACTCCATCTTCTATTATTACATTTTTCAAACTTTGATTATTATAAAAAGCTCTTACTCCAATCATTTTGCATGTTCCTGGAATTATTACTGTTTGTAATCCTGTTACATTTGTAAAAGCTCCATCTGCTATCTTAGTTACACTGGCTGGAATTACTAAGACTCCAGTTTCATCTACTAGGTTTAAATTTGAATTTGCAGACTTTAATTCTCCGTTTTCAATGTCAAATGGACTTACTTCAATACCAATTTCACCTAACCACTTTGTTTCGTTTTTGTCTTTGGTTATGTAATACATTTTTCCTTTTATTACATCAATTCTACTTTTTTGTTTTTCTCCTATTGATGGCATTATTTGGCTAATGTCTCCGGCTCTTTCTTCACTTTTAGTATTATATCTTAGCAAATTTATTCCAGCTATTAAAGTACTTTCTTGAAATTCTTGATTCTCAGCTTTCTTACTTATTTTAAATGTATCTAGTTCTTCTTTTAATCCTACTAATTCTGTTTTGAACTTTGATTCTCTAGCTCGTGTTATTATTCCATTATCTCCAGCTAACATTACTATTGTAACACTTGATAATATCAACAAAACTATTATAGTTATAACTAATGCAATTAATGTAATTCCTATCTCATTTCCTTTTACTTCTTTTGTTTTTTTCACTTTGTGTTTCTCCTTCTTCTTTTTTCCTAAAGTATTTAACTTTAAGAAAATTTAAATATGCAAATGTGCATTAATACCACGCATATTTAAGAAACATTAAAAAATGTAGGTTATATAAATTTTATTTTACAAATTATACTTTTTTTGTTTTTTGTGTTGCTTTATAGCCTCTTTACTGCTATACTTATTTTAGAAATTAATCTTAAAGTTAAATACTTTAGGAATTTTTTGCATAAAAATGGCAGTATCAAGTTTTATTTTGATACTGCTTTTGTTTGTATATCAACATCCATACTTTTTAACCTTTTTTAGTTTGAATCTATTTTATATAAAGTGTCATTCTGCTACCATAATTAGAATGGGTATTAGCTGGGCCATAACCGTTGCTACGATAGCTAGGTGAATTATCAAAATCATGTGCACCACCACGAAAGGTTCGGTAATTTGTATTACATCCTTCAAGTGTCCATTCCCATAAGTTACCACCTAAATCTCTTATATTGTTTATTATATCTTTAGAATATTTGTTGTCACCTGTTATTGTAATATCTGCATTTAAGTTATTTCCCAATGTTTTATTTTGTATCTTATATAACCCATACCACATTAATGTCACGCTATTTGATGCTGATGTTGGTATAACTCCTTGTTTTGATTGAGCATTGCCATCTTTAGCATCTGTTACATTTGCATTGCTTAAACTCGTTTCATATCTCCCTACATAAAATCCATTATATTTTGCTACACTTGCTGCCATATTTTTATAATTTTCTTGCATTTCAGAAAGAGTTAATCCTATTTTGTTGTAATCTGATTCATCTGCACTCTTAGAGTCATTTAAATATACTGGCTCTTTCATTCCATTATATTCATTATATTTTGTATTCACAGTTCCAAAATTTTCTTGTGCATCTATTGCATATAATTTACCTACTATTTCATCATTGTCATTATGTGTCTTACATTTCAGTACACCATCTTCTAATTGTAAATTACAATCTCCTCCGGCCGTTGAACATTGCGACATACTATTTATATCTGGCACTGGTACTCATACAAATTCACTTCCATTATCTACATTAGATTTATCTGGTCCATGTACTACTAATCCTTTTGAAATAATATTTTCTGTTTCATCTACTTCAAATCCTTCTGGTATTGTTGCTTTATCTCCATTTATATCTGTGTAATTATCTTTTATTGTTTTCTCATTTATATAACTATTAATTCTATCTAAATCTCTTTCTTCCTGTTCTTTTGCCGCTTGTGTGTTTTCTTTGGCAACTTTCGTTTGTATTAATATCCCATTATTTCCTGTTAACATTGCTATTGAAACACCTGCTAAAATTAAAAGTACAATAATTGTTATTATCAGTGCAATTAATGTAATTCCAGCATTTTGTTTATTAAATTTTTTTATTTCTAACATAAAAAACTTCTCCTTCTTTAGTTCATCTCTTATTACTTTTATCTTAATTATTTCCATTTTGTGTGGAAGTATTCAGTATAACTTTTATATATGCTTTTAGTTATATTTTAACTACATTATATAAATAAAAAAATTGTGAGTCAACACATTTTTCAAAACACATTAAATTTTATTCTAAGTAAATCTGAATATTTTTCATTTTTTTGTACATATTAATATTAAATCTTGAATGGAGGTGCTTTCTATGTCAAAGAAAAATAAGAAAAACAACAATAACAACAATAACAACAAAAATAATCAAAACAATAATAATCATAATGATGATGAAAGACAAAGCGAAAAAAATTGTAGATAGTTAGAATAAAAAAAAGATATATATTATATTTAAACCCACAATATAATATATATCTTTTTTTAGCATATTATTTAATGTAATTGTTTCAAAATATCATCAAATTTTATTGACTTTTATGTCGAAAAATGTAAAAATAATTATATAAAATAAAAGGAGGGATTATTATGTACAATTACGATTACAGTTATGACATTTCACCATATGCTAGAAGCTATGGGGATTACAGTTCAACAACTGCAGCTACAGGACTTGGAGCAGCTTTAGGAGCTTTTTTCGGAGTTATAATGGTTGTTGCTATAGCAATGGCAGTTGTTCAAATTATTGCTATGTGGAAAGTTTTCACAAAAGCTGGTGAAAAAGGTTGGAAAGCTATTATACCATTCTACAACATGGCTATTTTATACAAAATTTCTGGTATGTCACCATGGCTTGTTCTTTTATACATAGGTCTATTTATTCCAGTTGTAAATATTTTTGTAGCAATTGCAATTGCAGTAATGACTTTATACCAACCAATTAATCTTGCAAAAGCGTTTAACAAATCTACAGGATTTACAGTTGGACTAATTATGGTTCCATTTGTATTTTACCTAATTCTTGGATTTGGTGATTCTAAATATGCAGGATTTGCAACAGAAGTTGAAGCAACAAAAATTGAAGAATAATAAATTTTAAAACGGGAATTTTTAGTTTCCCGTTTTATTTTTTTCTTCTACTTTCCTTTTTATTATCCTATTAAATTGAATCACTGTAGTATTACTAGGTATATTTGTAAGAACTACTGCATTTGCTCCTATTTTTACATTATCACCAACTTTTATTGGTCCTAAAACTTTACTTCCTGCCCCTACCATCACATTATTTCCTATATCTGGGTGTCTTTTATATTTGTCTTTTCCTGTTCCTCCTAGTGTTGAATTATGATAGATTGTACAATTATTTCCAACTGTTGCAGTTTCTCCAATAACTATCCCCATTCCATGGTCTATAAATAGCTTTCTTCCAATTTTTGCTCCTGGATGTATTTCAATTCCTGTAAAAAATCTACCTATTTGTGATATTAATCTAGCTAAAAATAATAATTTATGTTTATATAAAAAATGTGCAATTTTGTGGAATACCAATATGTGAAAACCTGGGTATAATATGATTACTTCTAATATATTTTTGCACGCAGGGTCTTTACTTTTTATATTTCTTGCATCTTCATACAATTCTTTTAATGATTTAAAAAACATACACATCACCTGTTATATGATATGTATGTTTTTATACTTATGCTATACTAGTTTTTCTAGTTCTTTTATTTTATCACGAAGTTCTGCTGCCTTTTCAAATTCCATATTTGCAGCATATTTTAACATTTCATCTGTTAGGCCTGCAATAACTTCTTTAATATTCTCATTCTTTTCTAATTTATATTCTACACCTATGTCTTCAACATTTGTTATTGCAATAGTTTCTCTTACTGATTTGTTTATGGTCTTTGGTGTTATTCCATGTTTTTCATTATATTCTTGTTGTATTTTTCTTCTTCTATTTGTTTCTGTTATTGCTTTATCCATGCTATCTGTTAGTTCATCAGCATACATAATTACTGTTCCATCTGTATTTCTTGCTGCACGGCCTATTGTTTGAATTAAAGACCTTTCTGAACGTAAAAAGCCTTCTTTATCTGCATCTAGAATAGCAACTAGTGAAACTTCTGGAATGTCTAGTCCTTCTCTTAACAGGTTTATTCCAACTAAAACATCGAACTCCCCAAGTCTTAAATTACGTATAATTTCCATTCTTTCTAAGGCTTTAGTATCTGAATGCATGTAATTTACTTTTATGTCCAAGCTTTTTAAATATTCTGTTAAATCTTCTGCCATCTTCTTTGTTAAAGTTGTAACTAATACTCTTTCTTTTCTTTCAACTCTTATTCTAATTTGTTCTATTAAATCATCAATTTGATTTGTAACTGGTTTTACTTCTATTTTAGGATCTAATAGTCCTGTAGGTCTTATAATTTGTTCAACTACGTTATTTTTGCTATGTTCTTTTTCATAGTCTGCTGGTGTTGCACTTACAAATACAACCTGATTTATTCTTTCTTCAAATTCTTTAAATGTTAAGGGTCTATTGTCAAAGGCTGATGGTAAACGGAATCCATAATTCACAAGTGACTCTTTTCTTGCTCTATCACCATTATACATTGCTCTCACTTGAGGTATTGTTGCATGTGATTCATCAATTAATAATAGAAAATCATCTGGAAAATAATCAAACAATGTATATGGTGGGCTACCCTCTGGTCTGCCGCTTATATGTCTTGAGTAGTTTTCTATTCCAGAACAGAACCCTGTTTCTTTCATCATTTCTATATCAAAATTAGTTCTCTCTTCTATTCTTTGGGCTTCTATCAACTTGTTTTGAGATTTAAAATATTTAACCCTTTCCTCCATCTCTTGCTCAATAGTAACAATAGCTCTATCCATCTTTTCTTTTGTTGTTACATAATGTGATGCTGGTGATATTAATATATGTCTTCTTGTTCCTATTGGTTTTCCTGTTAATGGATTTATTTGAGTTATTTTTTCAATTTCATCTCCCCAGAATTCGACTCTCACAGCTGTTTCAGATTGGTCTGATGGATAAATTTCAACAATATCACCTTTAGCTCTAAAAGTTCCTCTTTGGAAGTCTATCTCATTTCTTGTATATTGCATACTTATTAATTTTTTCAAAACTTCATTTCTTGATTTTTGCATACCTGGTCTTAATGATAACATCATCTCTTGGTAATCTATCGGATCTCCTAAACCATATATACATGAAACAGATGCAACTATAATTACATCTCTTGTTTCAAATAAAGATAGTGTTGCTGAATGTCTTAATTTATCTATTTCATCATTAATTGATGAATCTTTTTCTATATATGTGTCTGTTGAAGGAATATAACTTTCTGGTTGGTAATAATCATAATAGGAAACGAAATACTCAACATTATTTTCAGGAAAGAATTCTTTAAATTCACTATAAAGTTGCCCTGCTAATGTTTTGTTATGTGCTAAAACTAGTGTTGGTTTTTGCACTTTTTGTATTATGTTCGCCATTGTAAATGTTTTTCCTGAGCCTGTAACTCCTAAAAGTGTTTGATATTTTTTTCCTTCTTCTATACCTTTTGATAAATATTCAATTGCTTGCGGTTGATCTCCTGTTGGTTTATATTCTGAATGTAATTTAAGCATCTATTCTCACCTTTTTTCTTATTTATGTATTATAATAAATAAGTCCTTTATCTCTTTTAGAAACAAAGGACCAAAACAAAAATTATTTAAGAATTTATTTTATTGCTATCATCAATTCATTGGGTTGAACTATTTTTTCTTCACTTCCAATCATATATTTAGCATTTGTAAAATATACATCATAATCCTTATTTTCAAAATAATTTCTACTCATTCTTAAAGTTTCATCAACTTCTTTCTCAGTCAAATTATATTTTACCCTTAATTCATAAAAAGTATATCTTATAAAATTCTCATTTTCATTAACTTTTTCATTAATTAAGTTTGTTATAAACATCTTTAGCTCTTTATCTGTCAATTTTCTCAACTCCATTTTTATTTTTACATATTATATCACAAACTTTTCCAAAATTCTCCTATTTCACAAAAAAATTACAAATTTATTTTTCCTTCAAAATTTTTAGAAATATAACTCTAATAATCTTTCGAATTGGAATTTCTTAAATTCTGTAATAAGCCGAGAAAAATTTATTAAAGTTATATTCTAAAGATTTGATTGAATTCTATTTTAGACTTTTTTCAACAAACTCAGTAATATTCTCAACAGTAACTCCATTATCTTTTAGTAACTCATTAACATCATATCTATCAGGGAAAAACTTCTCAATACCAAAATTCTTAACCTTAACATCAGAATCTCCGTAAAAACTTGCAACCTTTTGACCAAATCCCCCTTCAAGAATTCCATCTTCCAAAGTAAGAACCAACTCATGGTCAGCTTTTAGACTTTCTAGAAGTTCCTTATCAAGACCTGTCAAATATCTAGGATTAATTAATGTAGCATTTATATTCAATTTTTCTTCTAAAGCTTTTTGAACCGCTTCTCCTAATTGATAAAAATCACCAACTGCAATTATCGCAACTTTATTACCAGCATGTTCAACTTTAAATTTATTTAAATCACTATAATCTGTTTCAACTTCTCTATTATCATCAATAACACCATTGCAAGGAACCCTGATTGCAACAGGATGGCTATTTTGTTCAATTGACCAATCAAGCATTGCAAAATATTCCTTTTTAGAGGTTGGAGCAAGATAAACAAGATTTGGTATATTTGACATCATAGCAATATCAAACAATCCTAAATGTGTTATATCATTCATACCATATACAGAAGCAGTATTTACAATTAAAGTTGCCGGATTATTATTTATACATAAATCTTGTGATATTTGGTCATAAGTTCTTTGCATAAAACTAGAATGTGTAGCAAATATTGGTTTACCAGCATTTTTAGCAATACCAGAAGCTAATGCAACACCATGTTCTTCTGCAATACCTACATCAACAAATTGTTTTCCAGCTGCCATTCTTCTATCTTTAGTAAATCCAATGTTAGTTGGAACACCTGCTACAATTGCTACAACTTTTTCATCTTTTTTCATTTTTTCTAATAGATATTCTGCTGTTAAATTTCCATAGTCTTCTCCATTAAAAGTAACCTTTGATTTTCCTGTTTCAATATCAAAAGGCATTGTCCAGTGCCAATTTTCTTTATTTTCTTCTGCAATTTTATATCCTTTACCTTTTTGAGTATTTATGTGTACAACAATTGGATGATTTATGTCTTTTACTTTTTCAAAAGTTTTTATAAGCTCTTCTATATTATTTCCTTCATTAACATATACATAATCAAGTCCCATTGCTTTAAATAAATTACATTCACTTGTTCCATTTGTCTCTCTTAATAATTTCAAGTTCTTGTATAGTCCACCATGATTTTCTGCAATTGACATATCATTGTCATTTACCACAATAATAAAGTTTTTATTTTGTTCTCCTGCAAAATCTAGACCTTCTAATGCTTCTCCACCACTTAGTGAACCATCACCTATAACAGCTATTACATTATAGTTTTCGTTTTTTAAGTCTCTTGCTTTTGCTAATCCTGATGCTAAACTAACAGATGTTGATGTATGTCCTATTTTAAAGAAATCATGTTCGCTTTCATCTGGATCTGAGTAACCTGTTACATCATCATATTTGTCTTCATATATAAAAGCATCTTTTCTTTTTGTTAAAATTTTGTGTGGATAGCTTTGATGTGATACATCAAAAACGATTTTATCAACTGGTGAATTAAATACATAATGCATTGCTATTATAGCTTCTAGCATTCCAAAATTTGGTCCAAAATGTCCACCATGTATACTTAATTTTTTTAATAATATTTCTCTTATTTCTCCTGCTAGTTTTTCTAGCTCTTCATTTGATAAACCTTTTATATCATTTGGTTCATTTACTTTGTTTAAAATTTCTAACATTTAAATCTCCTCCTAATAAATTATTTAACAATATTTTTATATCACTTAGAGTGTACTCCATGTCAATACTTTTTTTATTTAATTATGATTTTATTCTTTCCTAATTCTCATGAACTATCCATAATACTCTATTTACTTGCCATTTCAAACAAATCGTGTTACTATATTAACATATCATATAGGAGGAACTGGTTATGAATATTGTGTTCCTAGATGTTGATGGAGTTTTAAATAATCTTAATGATGCAATAGCCTTTAGAAACAAATATAATCGGGCTTTTGGTTCAGGTTTTGACTGGCCTTTTAACAAAGAATCTATGGAATGCCTTCGCAAAATTGTATTAAAATCTGATGCTAGAATAGTTATTGTTTCTACTTGGAGAAAATCTCCTGAAGGTCGCCGCATTTTAACAAATAAATTAAAAGAATATGGACTTGCAGACAGGATTGAAGGTTCAGTGTCAGATTTAGCACGTACTTTCACATATTCACGGGGATATGAAATTTATGAATTTCTTACTAAATACCCTAATAGTAATTTTGTTATATTAGATGATGAATCTTATAGAGATTTTACTAATATTGGTGGGCTAGACTTAACCAAACATTTAGTTTATTTAGATAGATTTGTTGGTTTAAAGAAAAAGCATGTCAAATATGCACTAAAGATTTTAAACTCCAAATTTTAAAAGGGACTTATTATAGCCCCTTTTTATTCTATATATTTTTAATATTTTTTCTTTTAAATACCATAAATGTTGTAATAAACATTATTGCAAAATAAATTAAACATATTATTATTGAAAAGTTTCTTGTCATTCCTTCCAACATTGGTAAATTTCCAAATAAATATTGGCTAAAATCCCAATTTGGTGTTACAAAATATTTTATAAATTTAATATTATGGTGTACTGCTAATACATTTATTGTACTAGCACTCATATATCCTAACAATGGTAATGCTATTGATACTGCTGAATTTGTAAATAATGTACTAAAGCTAAATGCAAGTGTTGCAAGCAATAACACTATAGGTAATTGTGCTAAAACATTTAAACCTAAATACTTAAATATATTCATCTGTTCTAATGCATGTGTATTAAAATTATATTGTACTACAGGTATATTAAGACTGCTAGTTCCAAATACAATGCTTCCTACAATTAGTTCCATTAATATTATTGAAACAAAAGCAAATACAATCATAATTAATATAGTTATAAATTTAGCGAACAATATTTTGTTTCTACTATATGGCTTAACTAATAAGAGTTTTATAGTTCCTTTATTAAATTCTTCACTTACAATTGTACCTGCTATCATTACAACTAATACAATTATAAACAAGCCATATTCACCAAAAAAGCTTTTTAATATTCCTCTTACATCATTTACTTTATTTACATCTTGTTTGTTTTCTATTATATATTTACTTACTTCTTTATTCTCTAAGCTTTGATTATATTCTTTTTGTTCTTTAAATGATAATTTTTCATCTTTTTTATATGAAGCTAATGTTTTTGAATTATTTTGATAATCATCTAAAGCTGTGTTTAAATAATCATTTCCATATTTTATATCTTTGTCTACTCTATATCTTGCCGCTTCTAAGTCTATTTTAGCAAGTTCTATTGATTGGTTTAAATCATCTAATTCTTGTTTATCTTCTGTATTATTTTTTTGCTCTTCTAGAGTTTTTAAATTTTCTTCTAGTTTCTTTACTTCCTCATTTGCAAAGTACTTCCAATCATTATTATCCAGCTTTCCTATTATTTCTTCTATTTTTCTATTTACTTCTTCAGCCTTTTTGGTATCTTTTCCTTCACCATATAAATATGTATTTCTTTCATTTATGTATGTAGCAACATTGCTATTAACTATTTGTGCTTGCCAATCATCTTGATTATATTTTTTAGCTAGATCATACACATCAATTTCTGTTTTTAAACTTATGTATGTATTTGTATCACTTGGGTTATTAGGGTCTAATTTAGATATTTCTTGTTTTGCATAATCTATGTAATTGTCACTATAATATGATGTAGAGTTATTGTAGAAATATTTATATATACAATTTGTTAGTATAATAAATCCTAGTATTACAAATAATGTTATATATACACTTTTCTTTTTAAAGATTTTTGTTAATTCATTTTTTATTAAATTATTCAATTATATTACCTCCTGTCTTTTCAAAGAACGCTTGTTCTAGTGTTTTTTCTTCTTCTTTTATTCCATAAATTAGAAATCCTTTTTGTACAAGTGAATATACAATATCAGGTATTTCTTCTTTTTTTACATCTAATTTAAAATGTCCTTTATCTATTACAATTGCTTCTTTTATATAATTTGTTATTTTGTCAGCATTACTTACTTCAAATATTTTATATTCAGCATTATTTTTTATTTTTGTTATATCACTTGTTTCAATAATATTTCCATTTTTGATTATACAAACTTTATTACATAAATTATCTAGTTCAGCTAAGTTATGACTAGAAATTAATATTGCCATTTGCTCTTTTTTGGCAAGTTCTAGTAAAAGTTCTCTCATTTCTTTTATACCTTCAGGATCTAATCCATTTGTTGGTTCATCTAATATTAATAGTGATGGCTTATGTAATATTGCTTGAGCTATTCCAAGTCTTTGTCTCATTCCAAGAGAATATTTTGATACTTTGTCATGTATTCTAGTATCTAGCTTTACTAACTTCACCACTTCATCAATTCTATTTTTGTCTATTCCTTTATATAAGTTAGCTATTAATTTTAGATTTTCATATCCTGATAAGTACATGTACATATCTGGGCTTTCAACAATTGCACCTACTTTGCTGATTGCTTTTGTAAAGTCCTTTTTGATATTAAATCCATTTATTAATACTTCACCACTTGTTATACTTTGAAGACCTAGTATTAATTTTATTGTTGTTGTTTTCCCGTGCACCATTTGGTCCTATAAATCCTAATATGTCACCTTTCTCTATTTCAAATGATACATTTTTCAAAATTTGCTTTTTGCCAAAATTTTTATTTAAATTTTTACATCTTAAAACTGGTATTTCCATTTTTCTCCTCCCTTTCTATTGTCATTTTAGCACAATAATATCCTAATTACTATTTATTTTTTCTTAATTTTTACTAGACATCGAATTTTGTTTGTGTTATTATTATAATATCATAAACAAAAGAAATGAAATTTTTTCAAATGGAGGTTTAAAAATGACAAAATTAAAAAACATAAGAGTAATTACAATAATAGCTATTATAGCTTTATTTTTAGGTTTTAACTGTTGCTATGCAGTTGATTTAAATTTAACAGACGATGATTTAACAAGCGGTCTTTCAAATAATAGTAATAACACATCTAATAGTAATAACACATCAAATGACTCAAATACATCAAATAATTCAAGTACTAATGAAAATACAAATACTGATAATTCTTCAAATAGCACAAACAACTCTACATCAACAGATAATAGCACTTCAACTAATGAATCTTCACCATCAGCTAAGGTTTCAACACTATCATCTTCTGATAATGAATTAAGTTTGTCAAATATTTTAAATATTCTTTTAATTGTAATTGGTGTTTTATTAGTTTTACTTGCTATAGCAATACTAATAAGATTAAAAAAATAAGATTATATACAAAGCTCTAAGTCAATTAGGGCTTTTATTTTTTCAATTTTTTCATGTATATTTTGTCCAATTTTTTAAATACTATTAATAGTATTTATTTTTCTTTGTCTGAAAAATAATATTTTAATTTTTAAATAGGAGGAATTTTTATGAACAAGAAAATAGGAATTAGTATTGCTATTATTATTTCCATGATTTTTTCTTTTACTGTTTGTTTTGCAAATGATGGTGGAAATATGGTTCAAGATGCTGCAAATGGTGTAAGAAATGTAGTTGGTGGAGCAGAAAATGCTGTTGAAGATGCTGCCAAAGGTGTTACTGATGGCGCTAAAAATATAACTAACAACATAGAAAATGTCGGAAATAAAGCGGAAAACAAAGCTTCAAATATGACAAGTTCAGATAATTCTAGAATGTCTACTAATAATAGTTACACAGCTACTAGAACATCTACTGGAACAGAAGCTAATACTTTTATGGGTATGACTGCAACTTCTTGGACTTGGCTAATTATGGGTATAGCTGCTATAGCAATTATTGCTTTAGTTTGGTATTACTCTGCTCAAATGCGTTCTTCTAATTATGATGACCGTGATTAATTTTTGTATTTAACTTTTAGTTTTTTTGTGTTATAATAATTTATAGTTTTTATAATTTTAGAAAGGTGAATTATTATGAATACAAAATTAATAGCTAAAAATCCCACAGCTCATCATAATTATACTATTGAAGACAAAATAGAAACTGGTATTGTTTTATCAGGTACTGAAATAAAATCAATTAGAAGCGGAAAAGTCAATTTAAAAGACTCATATGCTATGATAAAAAATGGAGAAGTATTTGTTTTAGGTATGCATATAAGTCCATATGAACACGGAAATATTTTTAACAAAGACCCTTTACGTAATAGAAAATTATTACTTAATAGAAGGGAAATAAATAAATTAATAGGTTTAACTAAGCAAAAAGGATATAGTTTGGTTCCTATTAGTCTATACTTTAAAGGTAGTTTAGTAAAATTAGAACTTGGCATTGGAAAAGGTAAAAAACTTTATGATAAAAGACAAGATATGGCTAAAAGAGATGCTCAAAGACAAATTGCTGCTAGTTTAAAAAATAAACAATATTAGTTTTAATAATAAATGAGACTAAAATATTAAACTTTTTGTTTAACGTTTTAGTCTCATTTCTCTTTTTAGTATAAAATTTTACTTTTTAGATTTTATTACTTGAACCGAAAACATCTTTCATTTTGTGTTCTACTGTTTCTTTTATTAGTTCTCTTGCAGGTCCTAAATATTTTCTTGGATCAAAAACACTTGGATCTTCTGTAAATTCTTTTCTTATTCCAGCTGTCATTGCTAATCTTAAATCTGTATCTACATTGATTTTTGATACTCCTGATTTACTTGCTTCATGTAGTATTTCATCTGGTACACCTTTTGCTCCAGGTATATTTCCGCCATACTCATTGCACATTTGTACTAATTCAGGAATAACTGTTGAAGCTCCGTGTAATACTATTGGAGTATTTGGAATTCTTTCTTTTATTTCTTTTAGTATATCAAATCTTAATTTAGCTTCACCTTTAAATTTGTAAGCTCCATGGCTTGTTCCAATTGCTATTGCTAATGAATCACAACCTGTTCTTTTTACAAATTCTTCTGCTTGTGCAGGGTCTGTATACATTGCATCATCTGCTGCTACATTTACATCATCTTCAATTCCGGCTAATTTTCCTAGTTCCGCTTCTACAACAACACCTTTAGAGTGTGCATAATCAACAACTTTCTTTGTTAATGCTACATTTTCTTCAAAATCATATTTTGAACCATCTATCATAACAGATGTAAATCCGTTATCTATACACATTTTAGCTGTTTCAAAATCTGGTCCATGGTCTAAGTGTATTGCTACTGGAACTTCTGGGTGTTCTTCTACAGCTGCTTCTACCATTTTCATTAAATAACCTACTCTAGCATATTTTATAGCACTAGATGAAGCTTGTAATATAACTGGTGATTTGCTTTCTGCTGCTGCATCCATTATTCCTTGTATTATTTCCATGTTGTTAACATTAAATGCTCCTATTGCATATCCTTCTTTCATTGATTTTTCAAACATTTCTTTTGTTGTTACTAACATATTATCATTCCTTTCTTTCATTTGTTTTTTACTGCATTCATTTTATTTCTATTTTTATAATATGTCAAGTAATTTTTTGCAATTATTCTTCTTGATATTCGTAACTTCCACACATTGATTCATCAGGGCTACAAGTGTCACAGTCTTCTATTGGTTCTACATTTATTGATTGTAATGTGCATTTAAAATCTTTACTATTATTAAATCTACAACTTGTTACTGTACAATTGATTTCTTGATTTTTTTCCATTTTATACCTCCACATTTTAAGAGTATTTGGACAAGAATTGTCCATACTTATATTATATAAAATTTTATTTTATTTATTCTCTTTTTCTATAGTATTACAATTTTGTTCTTGTATACATTTAGTTTCTGGCTCTTTAAAGCTTAGATACCAACTTATTCCATTTCGATTTTTTTGAATTTCATCTACTCTAACTTTTAATCCATCATATGTTTTTGGAATTGGTACAATAACAGGATTGTATGGCATCCAGTTTGCAGCAGTTGAGCCATTTGTACAATCTGCCACTTGTAATGCTCTAACAACTCTTAATATTTCAGGTATAAATCTTCCAACATTCATTGGATATATTAAAATTGTTCTTACTATTTGTTTATCATCAATTATAAATACATTTCTTACTGTTTGGCTATTACTTACATCACTTGAAATCATTCCATATTTTCTCGCTATTTCACCATTTCTGTCTGCAATTATTGGAAATGATATTTGAACTCCTGTTCTACAATATATATCATATACCCATGCTAAATGTGATGGATTGCTGTCTACACTTAATCCTAATAATTCTGTATTTATTTGTTTAAAGTATGTATGTGCTTTTGTAAATGCTATCATTTCTGTTGTACATACTGGTGTAAAATCTCCTGGATGCGAAAATAGTACTAGCCATTTTCCTTTGTAGTCTTCTATATTGACTGTCCCAAATGTTGTTTCTGCTGTGAAGTCTGGTGCTTTTTGTCCTATTTTTACATTTCCATTCATCATTAATTCATAATCCATAAAAAATAAACTCCTTTCATTTTTTATATTTTATGAATAGAGTTTATTTTTAGTTCTTATCTATCTTTTTCATTTTCCATATATACTCTTCTTTTTAATTCTTTATTTACAATATTTAACAATTGTTCTGTATCTAAATTCATCTCTTTAGATACTCTATCAATAACTTGTTTTTTATCCATACCATCTTCCAAATATTCATACATCTTGTCTATACAAGTATTTGCTATATAATTTTCTTCTCTTTGTAACTTTTCACTTACATATTTAGAAACATTGACACTACTGTCTTTAATTTCTCTTTTTATAATATTTTCTTTTCCAGTTTTGTTCCTTGCCTTTATTTCTGTGTCTATGCTCTGATTTTTTATTGTTTCATAATATTTTCGTATCAATACTTTTTTAGCTTCATTCTCAATTTCAGATTTTAAGACCTTTTCTATAGCATCTTTTGTTTTTATATTTTTTTCTATATATGAAAATCTATTTAATATAATATCCATAGTGTCATCTTCTACATCTTGTCCATATTGTTTGTTTTTAATCTTAGCTTTTAATTGTTTTATAATATATCTACCATACTTTTCTACAAATTTATTACTAAGTTTACTTTTTCCAACATATAGTTTTCCTTTTTTGTCTAATACTTTTTGGTATTCTTCAATAGATGTTTCGAAAGCAATACTCAAAAATTTATTCAAGCTCACGCCTGTTTGCTCACATATTTTATTTATTGTTTCTCTAGAATATACTTCTGCATTATTTTCCACTAAGTATTTTACTTCATCTTCCCTATTTTTATAAGATTGCATATCCATAGATTTTTTATTTGTCTTTTCTTTTCTATTTAGTACTTCGGGAGTATCTTTACTTTTTGAGACTTCTAACTTTTCTTTTTTCTCTTTTTCTTTATCCCAATGCTTAAATATGCGCACATTTTTTCCTAGTGTTTTCATATTAGAAAAATTTGAACTACTACTTATTTTTAATATTTTAGCAAAATCTGTCTCTTTTGGAACTAAGTTTTTATATTCACTATGAATTTCTTTAAATTCTTGATAATCTATAAGCTTGTTTCTATAACCCTTTCTTAATAATTCTTTTTGAATTTTTTCAATTGTCTCTTCTTCCAGCTCTTTTTTTAATATTGTTGCTCTTTTTTCTTTGTTTTTCATATTTAAATATGTTGAATAACTAATATCTAATATTTCTGCAAAAGTTTTTTCTTCTAGTCCAATAGTTTCTAGGTTCATGTCCTTTTTTATCTTTTTATACAATTTTTGAAATTCATTATAATTAACAGCTATGTTACTATATCCATCATGAGATACTATTTCTATTATTTTTTCTTTTTCTTCTTGATTTAGTTCCCTTTTTTGTCCTTTTAAAATTATTGCTTTTGTTTTATCATTTTTTATATGAAAATAATTGGTACGGCTTATTTCTAATATTTCAGCAAAAGTAATATCAGAATAATATTTTTTATATGGCTCATATAGTTTTAAAAATTCATTATAATCTATTTTCTTGCCTGCATATTTCTTTTCTATTAGTTTGTATACTATTTCATCTTTAAAAATCATATTCTTTTACACACCTTTCATAAAGCTATATTATCTTTTCTCTGCTTCTTCTGGCATTTTCTCATATAAAGGTACTATAAAGTTTAGATTTGTGTCAGTTGAATTAGAATTATCATAAATTTTTCTCATATTTGATGCTTCTGATGTAGCTGCAAGTAGGTTTTGCATATATTGATTTGTATATAATTTTCCATCTTGTTTTACTACATCGAACTTTTGTAAATACAAAGTATTTTGCCCTTTATTTATATATCCTTCTTTTACAAATTCAACTCCACCTAAAAGACCTTTTTCCAAAGTATCCCATCCTTGTTCATATGCATATTTGGCAGCGTTTTCTATTATTTCGCTTTGAGAATTTCCACTTGCTTTTATGTTAAATGGATTATATACTGTTTTTTCTTCATATTCATAACCTTGTGATAAAACCGTTCCTTTTTTTCCTTGTTCTTGAATTAGTCTAGCTGTTATAAAATATGGGTCTACTCCTGCTTTTTCTCCCGCTTTTATCAATATTTTGGCTGTTTCATCCCCACTTAAAAAGGTATCTTCAGTTATTGTTTTTATACCATTTTCTGTTTGTGCTCCATCTGTGTATTTTAATTCTAAAAACTGAAAAATTTCATCATCTTTCAAAATATTTCTTGGATCCATTTCATATTTTATAGCTTTGTCTGATGCACATAGCCATGTTCCATTATCAAAAGTTTTGTCTTTATCAATTTCACATTTCCAATCATCTGGATATTTTGAAGAATCTGGGATTAAATTTAACGGATATTTTACATTATCTTTGTGTCCTTCATTTACTATTACATCATCCCATTCCAATTTTGTATAAAATAGCGTAAATGTCCAATTTGGATGTTCTTCTTTTAGTTTATCTATTTGTTCTTTATATCCTGGATATTTCTTCTCATTTATGTTTTTCCCATTATAGGCTACATATTTTGGCTTTTCACTTTCTTTTACTATTAATGTAACAGAAACAATTATTATAATTAAAATAGCAATTAATATGCTTATAATTTTTACTTGTTTTATATGACTTTTTAAAAAATCTAATATTTTTTCCATCGTACCTTCCTTTATTATTAAAATCAAGTACCTAAAAAGCCTATTTTATTTAGCTTTCTAAGTACTTTTATATTATTGGTTATTTTGTTTTAATCTTAAGTATCCGAAGTTCTTCCCATACATTATAGGCTAAGTTTAATCTAAATAGTAATGTTGGTTTTGCCCCAGCTCTGTTTTTATCAACTACACATGCATAATATCTAACATCTGGGTCATCATGTTTTTTTAAGTCAAAGAATTTTGTATCAACTTCATTTAGAGAATATTCATAATTTTGTAATGTATCTCTATTAATTTGTTTTATTAAGCATAATGTATCTAAAACTTCTTTTACTGTTCTACTAACTGCCAAATCATTTACATTTAAGTTAACCGGAAGTGTTGAACTTTCTGTTAATTGAAGTGTAGAACATATGTATATATTAAAGTTTTGAGCTAAGTTTGAAAGTATAGTTGCTGTTTTCTTTAGTTCTTCCCCTATTCCTATATTAGCTGTATCTGTTTTTAATGTATCATAAAATACATATTCTATTTGTTCCTTGTAGTAATAGTTCATTATTACCTTTTTTAGTTCATCATTTGTGTGATCTGTTATGTTTATAAAGTAAATTGAGTTTGCTATTTCTTTATTTGCCCATTCTGTAACCGCAATAGTTTTTCTAAATTCTTCTGACTCTTCTGTTAGTCTTTTCACAAAATCTCCTTGTTTTTCTTCTGGTTTTCTTATTATAAATCCATCTTCATCAACTTTTGTTTTTTTAGGGTCATCTGCTCTGAATTTAAATTCTAGTAATTCTCCTTCTGTTTTTGATAGTTCTTGTCCATGTAGTTTTTGTATTTCTTTGTTATTTATTATTGTTGTTATCAAACATAATCTCATTTTTTCTTCTGACATTTCATTTGATATAATTAATACTTTCTTTTTATGTACTAATGCCACATGTGCTGCTATATCTATTGTGAATCTACTTTTACCTGAGTTTGATGGCATTGCATATGCCATTGTTTCTCCTTTTCTTATTCCTTTAAATACACTTGTTAATATTGGAAATGGTAATGGTAATCCATTTCTTAAGTTGTTATCTCCTCTTTCAAGGAAACTTGTTAAATTTGTATTTAATATTGCTCTTTTAAACTTCTCAGTATCATTTACTTGAACAATTGCGCTTTCTACTTCTTCAACAGACATTTGGTCATATAAATCATATTTTGTTATTTCTACAACTTTTTCTTGTATATTTTTTATAGGAATTGCTAAATAGCTTTTTCTTAAGGCAAATATTTTTTTTAGTTCTATATAGATTTTTTCCATATTATATCTTTTGCCTTGTACTGCTAATTTTAGTTTACCTTTTAATTTATACACTTCTTCTGAATCTTTTGAAAAGTTAAATCCTGCTTTTGCTATTTCTGGTGTATATGCTCCACCTTCTGTGAATAATACACTTTTATATATATTTAATATTTCTGGATCTTCAAAATAACAATCTTGAAATAGAAAATAGAATTTTACTATTTGTTTTGGGTCATTTAATAATAGTCCCATATATGTATGTTCTAATGGGATATTGCTTAGTTCTGCTGGGTATATACTTTTATTTTTTTCTTCTTTTTCTTCTCTTGCTTTTACTACTTTTTCTGCTGCCTTTGGTTGTTTCATTGTACTTAGTTTTTCCAACTTTCTTAATGCTTGTATGTAGTCTTTGTTTAATAAGTCTTGTTTTGTTTCTTCTATTAACATTGCGTTTTCTTTTGTTATTGGTATGTTGTTTATCATTTGGTATATTTGTTCTATTTTATCTTGTTCCATAGTTTTTTCTCCTATTTATCTTTTCTTTTTGTTTTCTTTCATATTATATAATGAAACTAGCCTATTTACAATAGATTTTTTTAGAATTTTATGATATTATTATTTGGTACTAATTATTAACTTTAGAAAAGGAGAATTTAATTATGGCCTTTGATGGAATCGTAACAAAAGCAATCGCATCAGAATTACAACAACTATCTGGTGCAAGAATAGATAAAATATTTCAACCTACATCTAATAACATAGTTTTAGGTTTTTATTTAAATGGTACAAACTATGCATTAAATATATGTACAGACTCTGCCAATTATAGAATAAATTTAACAACGCACACCAAGCCTAATCCAAAAGTTGCGCCTAATTTTTGTATGGTTTTGCGTAAACATCTTATTGGGTTACACATAAAAAATATTATAACCTCAAATTTAGAAAGGATTGTAACTATTGAGTTTGAAGGTCTTGATGAAATTGATGATTTAATATCCAAAAAACTTATAATAGAGCTTATGGGTAAACATTGCAATATTATATTATTAGATGATGAAAATATAATAATAGATAGTTTGAGACATATAAACAAAGAAAATTCAAGACATATAGTTATTCCACATATAAAATATACATACCCAGAAATTTCAAAACAAAACTTTTTAGAATGTACTAGCTTTGCTGATTTTTCTAGCAAAGTTTCTGATGTAACTTCTATACCAAATGTATTTAATCGGAATAAGTAAATTTCAAGTAGAGTCTCTGCATTCTAATAATTTAGAAGATGCATATTTAAAATTGAAAAAACTTGTAAACAATACAGACTCATTAAATTTAAAGTTTGAAACTTCTGATAAAAATTATTATTTGGTTGCTAGTCCAAATAATAAATCATTCTCTTTGAACTTTTTTATAGATGATTTTTATTTTGAAAAAGAATCAAATGAAGAACTAAAGACTTTTAGAAATAGTGTTTTAAAACTAATTTTAGCTACTCTTAAAAAATATAAAACTAGATTAAAAAATATTAATGAAAAATTAGAAGCTTGTAATAATATGGATACTTATAGATTATATGGTGAATTAATTACAGCTAATCTATATAGAATTCCTAACAGAAATTCAAGTGAAATTGAACTAGAAAATTATTATGATAATAATAATTTGATAACAATTCCTTTAGATAGCAAGTATCTCCCTAGTATTAATGCTAAAAGATATTTTAAGAAATACAACAAGCTAAAAAATGCTTTAGAAATTGTTGGCAAACAAAAAGAAGATACTATTAATGAGTTAAACTATATAGAAAGTATTGTTTATGAATTAGAAGCGGCTAACTCTATTGATGAAATATCAGAAATATTTGAAGAAATTTCTGAAAATGTTATTTTTGAAAATCAAACTAACAAATACAAAAATAAAAAGAATAAAAAATCAAAAGTAAAAAAATCTTCACTTACAAAAAATAAAAATGTACAATTTAATCCACATAAATACTCTATTGATGGCTTTACTTTTCTTGTTGGTAGAAATAATAAAGAAAATGATTATTTGACTATAAAATATGCAAAAAAATCAGATTTATGGTTTCATACAAAAGATGTTCATGGAAGTCATGGTATTTTAGTTTTGAATGGCAATGTACCAAGTCAAGAAATTTTGGTTAAGTGTGCACAGATTGTTGCTTATAATAGTAAAGCTCGACTTTCTTCTAATGTTCCAGTCGACTTTTGTGAAGTTAGATATGTGAAAAAGCCTAATGGCTCTAAACCTGGTATGGTTATTTATACTAACAATTCTACATTATATGTAACACCTAATAATAAATAATAAAAGACTTATAGTGTTTTTACTATAAGCCTTTTTGTTATTTACCAAAACATGATTAATGTAAATACTGTTGCTGTTAATATTTCTGCTTTACTCCATTCTGATGTAATAAGTTTTATTTCTTCTCCTTGTTTACTATCAACAATTGAAATTTTATATGATGTAATGTCTTTTAATTCAAAATATGCACTAAAGTCTTGTGTTTTAGTTGCTTCAGTTGTGTTTATTTCTATATATTTTCTACCTGCCATTACATTTCTTTTTGAATAAAATTCTATTTGCACATATTTTCCTGTTAGGTAATCTTGTTCAGAATTTTTTATTATACCTTTTATCTTTCCATTTACCAATGTTGATTCAGCTTCTACTATTTCAACTTCTTTTGTGTCATCTAATCTTTTAATGTCTTTATATGAAGAGTTTAAGCCTACATTAATTAAGAATTCTGATAGCACAAAAAATAATATTATCCATATTGCATATTTAAAAAATGTTTTCATTCTATTCATTTTTATTCTCCCATTTTTGTTTTTTACTATTATATCAGTATTTTTCATATATTACAAGAGTTACATTTGATTTTTTATGTAAATCGTAGTATAATTAAGATGTATGGAAAAATCCTCAGTAGAAGAAAGAAGGTATGATTATGGCAACGGCAACAAAGGATTTAACTACTAAAGTTTTAAGAAAGGATTTTCAAAGAAAGGCTACTATAGAAACTATAATTGTTACTGGTAGTCAAGATGATGAAATATGTGATTTTACCAAAAATTTCAAAATTTATTTTTGTAGTAAAATAGATAAGAAAGTGATAGAAGCTGTAACAAGATTTCTACAAAAGATGTTGGTAGATCTCCACTTATCTTGGGATAAGTTAGATTACATATTTCCCGATTTAGATATATTCTCTGAATTGGTTTTTGAAAGAAAAAAAATAGATGAAGATGATAATTATATTATCATTTACATCTACCCAAAGAATATTAAACTTCTTTAAAGAAGCAAGCGTACTACTTGCTCCTTTTATATTTTTAAACTTTTTCCTAAATATACTGAATAAATATATTTCTTTGATACCTTCTTTTTGGTCGCAAACTCTAAAGCTCTTTGATAAAGTTCTAACTGTTTCTTATATTTTTTAATCAATTCATTTTCATTGCCTTTTTCAACATAATCAGTTTTATAATCAACCAAAACAAGTTCATCATTCTCATTTATATAATACAAATCTATAATTCCTTGTACCAAAATTTCGCTTTCAGTATCTTCTTCATAAATTTCACTTGCAGGAATATTAATATAAAATGGCCTTTCTTTATATAATTCTTTTGTGTTTTTACATTCTTCATAAATTTCTGATTTAGTAAACTCAAGTATTTTATATGGATTAATATTTTCTAATTCTTTTGAGCTTATAATTTCTTTATCACATAGAGCTTGTAAAAATTTCTTTACTTTATCTAAATCATATTCTTGATTATAATCTAATTTTTGCAAACACAAATGTATTAAAGTTCCTTTTTGCGCTCCTGTTAGTTTTTCTTTTTTTTCTTCATTTATAAATGCTGGCTCTGGCAACTCTATTGTTTCATCTTTTCCAATTACGCCTTCTTTTTCTAATTTCATTTGTTTTAAGTTGGTAACAGATGTTTTTGTAGGAATTGTTGTTTCTAGTTGATATCTATATTTTTGATTCATTTCTTTTTCTAGTTTTTCTAAGTCCGATTTTTCAGTAGCCCTGCCCTCAAAGACTTTTAAGACATCAACTTCTTCCCTATTTTCTTTTTTGGTTTCTTCTAAAATGTTTTTCTTTGAATGCACTTTCAAATCAATCTTTTGTGCATTTTCTTTTTCATATTCATATACTAACATTATCCAATCCAAGTATCTTTTATATTTTTTTACTAAAATAGGATTTATTTTATTTGAATTTTTTTCATATCGTTCTGCTTGCTCTGAAATTTTTTGATGTTCTTTTTCATAATCATTTGAAATTCCTGTTATTATTAGTTTTTCTTTTGCCCTTGTTAGAGCAACATATAATACTCTCATTTCTTCTGACAAGGTTTCTATATGCATTTTGTTTCTTATCGCTGCTTTAGATAGTGTATCATATTGAATTTGTTTATCATAATCTATGTATTTCACACCTATTCCCATTTCTTGATGTAATAATACATTTTGATTTAGGTCCATCAAATTAAATTGTTTTCCAGTACTTGATAAAAATACTACAGGGAACTCTAATCCTTTGCTTTTATGAATACTCATAATTCTTATAACATTGTCATTTTCACCTATTAGCTTAGCAGCTCCCATATCTCCACTGCTAAGTTTTAGCTTGTCTATGAAGTTTATAAAATTGTATAATCCTTTAAAATTTGAACTTTCATATTGTTTTGCTTTCTGAAAAAGCATTTTTAGGTTTGCTTGTCTTAATTCTCCATTTGTCATTAAACCAACATAATTATAAAATCCTGTATCACTATAAAGTTTCCAAATAAATTCATCTAAAGCCAAATATTCTTGTTCTTCTCTCCAACCTTCTAATTTTTCTAAGAAGTTTTGTATCTTCGTTTTTAGATTTTGTTCAACTCCAATTATTGATTTTTGCATACATGTATAAAAATCTTCATATGGTGAAGCCAACCTTATTTGAACTAGTTCATCATCTGTAAATCCTCCTATAAATGACCTTAGTACTGTAACTAGTGGAATATCTTGTATTGGATTATCTATAATTTTTAATAAACACATTATTGTTTGAATTTCTATTGAGTCTAAATATTCTTGTGAACTATCTGAGAATACTGGCATTTCTAAGTTTAGTATTTCTTGTTCATATATAGGTGCAGTATTTGCTGTTGACCTTAATAAAACTACTATATCTTTATATTCTATATCTCTATATTTTTCTTTTTTTCTATCCCAAACAGGAAATTTGATTTCAATTAGTTTTTTTATTTTGTTTGCCACAAATCTTGCTTCAAGTTCTATATTTTCAACTCTTTCTTCTTCCAGCTCTTCTTGTTCTGTTTCTTCTATTTCATCTTGTTCTTTCAAATCTATAATGTTTATCTCTGTATCTAAATTTTGCCCAATATCTGAATAGCTTGCACCTAAATTTAAGTATTCATCTTGGTTATATTCTATATCTCCTAAAATATTACTCATAATATCTTGGAAAATTAGATTTGTAAAATCAAGTACATTTTCTCTACTTCTGAAGTTCTTAAATAATTGAATTTTCAAGTTGTCATCTTTGGCTTTTGTTTCCTTGTTTTTATATGTATTATACTTATCTAAAAATAACTCTGGCATTGCTTGTCTAAATTTGTATATGCTTTGTTTTACATCTCCAACCATAAATATGTTGTTATTTCTTGATACTGCCTTTAAAATATATTCTTGTACCAAATTGCTATCTTGATATTCATCTATCGCTATTTCCTCATATTTTTCTTGATATCTTTTGGCTACTTGTGATGGTTTTATTTCTCCATTTTCTTCTTTTAATAAAATTTCAAGTGCAAAATGTTCTATGTCTGTAAAGTCTACTATATTTTTATCTCTTTTTCTTTTTGAAAATTCTTTTCCAAACTCTAAAATAATTTCTTCTAGTTTTACCAATATTTCATACATATCATAAATGTCTTGGTTAGCTTGTTTTGAGTCACAAAATAGTATTTTGTCTAATACTTTGGTTAGCTTTTTCTTTACATCATCTCTTATTATTTTTGCCTCATCTTTTTTTGGTGATTCTACTTTTTGTCTTGGCCATGTAACAAATTTGAAATCCTGATTTATGGTATATGCCTTATCCCAGCTATGTAAATTATTTTTTAGTCCTTGCATCATGTCTATATCATTTCTGATTGTTTGGTAAAATTTTTCTAATTCACTATCATAACTCAATTGTCTTGCTACTTCTTCTAAAGAGGTTATTCCATCTATAAGCCCTTCATCTACTTCTTTTAGTAGCTCTTCTCCCCATTTAGTTTTTGCAAAGTCTTCTTCTAACTTTCCTTGTAAATTGAACATTTCTATTTTTTCATTTAACCATTTTTCCGGAAATGGACTGCTTCCTATATATGTATAGATTTTTAATATTAAATCTTTTAGTGGTGTATCATCTCTATAACTTGTGTATGTATTTATTAGTTTAGTAAAATTTTCATTTTCTTCTTCATATTTCTTTTCAAAAATGTCTTCTATTACTTCTTGTTTTAGCAGTTCTATTTCTGTTGTATCCGCAATTCTGAAGTTTGGAGATATGTTCTCCAATTCGTAAAAGTTATTTCTTACTACTTCTAAGCAAAATGAGTCTATTGTGCAAATACTGGCTTTATTAAGTAATGTTATTTGCCTTTGTAAATGCTCATTTCCTAAATCTTCATCTAACTTTTTGTATATTGCATCTAAAACTCTTTCTCTCATTTCAGATGCTGCAGCATTTGTGAATGTTACAACTAATAATTTGTCTATGTCTATTTTTTCATTTATTATTTTGTTTATTATTCTTTCTACTAGTACTGCTGTTTTTCCACTTCCGCGCCGCAGCTGCTACTAATATGTTTGAGCCTTTTTCATATATTGCATCTTGTTGTTCTTTTGTCCATTTTACTTCGCTCATTTTAGCTCTCCTTTTTTATTTTTTTCTTTTGATATTTTATCATTTTATACTCTTAAATGTCAAAAAAAAGAAAGGAAAATTAATTTCCTTTGCTTTGTTCTAAGGCTTCCAATCTTTTCATTAAGAATTTTTGCTTTACTTTTCCATCAATAATATCTGGATACATTTCCTTTAAAAGTTTAAAAACTTTTTTAACTTTTGTAGATTTAATTCCAGATATACCAAAGTTGTAACTCATATAATCAAATTTTGGATATAACGCTTCTAGCGCTAAGATCATATTCCCAATTCCTACATATGAAATAAACTTTACTTGATATCCTTTTAAAACTTCAATAATTTCATCTTGTAACGACTTTGAAAATTTTTCAAAAAAAGATATATCTGTAGTACTCAAAGAATGGTCGCCTATTAGCTTTGTTTCTTCTTCAACTGCATATTCATTTTTATTTAGTACTAAATATATTAGCCACATTCTTGCTAGTAACCTATTTTGTGGTTCTGGCTTTTGTAATTTTACAATTGTTCTATATACTGCCTTTGAAACTTCCAAATTTTCCTTTCTTTCTTTTTCCACTTTTGCATTTGTTTTAACTTTTGCTGTCATGTTTTTAACTGTCACCATACTGTTCTGGCGACTCTCCCTTCTGCATCTAATGCATATATATTATAACAAATTTTGCAGAAAAAGTCAAGTTATGTAAAGTGACTCTATTTTAGTCCCAATTCACTTTTTATCATTTGCCAAACATCATCAGATTCCATATCCTTTTGCCAAGAGCCCACACCTGCTAGTTTATTTTCATTAACAAGAGAAACTTTTGCTTGTAAAGATTTAACATCTTCAATCCATATTTGTTTTTTATTAGTTCCATCAGAATATTCAACATAATATTGCTTTAATGTATCATCCCATTTTCTCTCAGTACCATCTGGTATAATTGAATCTAAATTTTTCATTGCTACAGTATTTTTACCAGTTAATTGTCCATTTGAATTTGTTGTCCAAACTCTTGTATAATATGGAATTGCAAGTATTATTTTATTTGATTCAATTTCTTCTGTTTGTAAAAATTTATTTAAGCTTAATTTTACCCAGTCATATCCAGCATTTGTTCCTGGTTTTGTACTTGATATTCCATATTCATCATATGCCATAAATACTATATAATCTGCAACATCTCCAATTACGTTTCTATCGAAGCATAATGACCAAGTTTCTCCACCATCTGGTGCTGTAACATCTACAGAAGTTACCATTCCTATTTCTTTTAATCGTGGTGTTAATTCTATTATAAATCTTGAAAACATATTTTTATCTTCTTGCTTCATATTTTCAAAATCTATATTTACACCATCAAGTTTGTATTCAACACATTTATTTACAATACTTTCAATTAGTTTTTGTCTTTTTTCATAGCTATTCATTATTTCAGATGTTATAGATAAGCTTGAGCTTGCTGCTTCCGCATTTTGAACCATTGGCCATATTTTGTACCCGTTATTGTGAGCCCATTCTATATAAGCTTTTCCTTTTTGACCAACATTTTCTTTTAACTCTCCATCTGTGTCCAAATAGAAAAATGCTGGTGAAACAACATTAACTCCATCTATTGTTGTCCCTGATCTATCTGGTGCTGAACCATATTGAGAATAATAGTCCCAAGTTAAATTTATTTTTCCAGATATTTGTTTTTCTTCTTCCATATTTTCACGTACAGTAAATTCATTTTCAATTTTTTTAGATTTTATATAACCTAATTTTCCATTTGCTGTTCTAATTTTTGTCCACCCTTTATCAGATGATACCACAATTACACAATCGCCTTTTTTTATTCTATCTACTGTTTTTGAAATAAAGTTTGTTGTTGATTTTACAGATACACTAGAATTTACTATTGCTCTTTTTTGCTCTCTATCTAATGAATCCATTGTTACCACTTTTGTGTCATCAATATTTGCTATTTCAATATTATAAACATCTGACATTTCTGATATTGGTAGATATGTTACATTATCCTTTTTTATTGCGTGTGCATAAATGTTTTTGTTTGAACCATTTATTTCTATTTCATTTTCTTCAAATCCTATTGTTGCAATTTTTTTCTCATATGTTGTAATAACTTTATTTATTTCTGTGTCTTCATATATGTGTTTATCAAAAAAGTTTGCAATATCTGGTTCTGATAAATATATTGTTCCATTTTCAATTAATACATTATTTTTCAAATTTGATGTTACATTTTTATTATTTATAACTAAATTTGTATTTTTATTTTTGTCTAAAATTATGAAATTATTTGCAATTAAAGCTATAATTCCAAGAACTATTATTATAACTATTGTTATAAATGTTTTTATAATACGTTTTTTCTTTTTTTCTATTTCTTCTGCTGTAAGCCTTCTCTTCGGTTCTTTTCTTGATATTCTTTTTCCTTTTTTCATTATATTTCAAAACTCCTTTGTATTTTTTTTAAACTATATCATAAAAACCTAATTTCTAAAAGTCATTTAAGAAAATTTGTATAAAAAAATCAATATACAATTGTAATAACAGCTTACAAATAATTTAGCTTTTCATTACATTATATATTGATTTTATTTTCTATTTTAATATTCTAAGTGTATTTACAATTGTTATTAAAGTTGTTCCAACATCTGCAAAAACTGCTTCCCACATGTCTGCAACTCCAAATAGGCTAAGTAATAATATTAAAATTTTAACTCCTATTGAGAACATTAAATTTTGTTTTATAATTCTATTTGTTTGTTTAGAGATACTGATAGCTTCAACTATTTTTTCTAATTCATCTGTCATTATAACCATGTCAGATGCTTCAATTGCTGAACTTGAACCAATTCCGCCCATTGATATTCCTATATCACTTCTAGCTAAAACTGGGCTATCATTTATTCCATCTCCAACGTATGCAACTTTTTTGCTTGTTTTGTTTGAATTTAACACTTTTTCTAGTTCACTGTATTTGTCTTGTGGTAACATTTCAGATTTTACTTCATCTATTTTTACATCATTTGCTATAACTTCTGCTATTTCTTTTTTATCACCTGTGAACATTTTTGTTTTTATTCCATATTGTTTTAATTTTTGAATTGTTGTTTTTGCATCTTTTTTAATTTCATCGGTGATTAAAATACTTGCTAATACTTCATTGGCTATTTTTAAGTACAATGTTGTTCCATATTCTGCTTTTGCTTGCTCTTTGTATTCTACAAAATTTGCATTTCCAATTAGCACTTGTTTTCCATCATATTTATATTTCAATCCTTTACCAGATACTTCTTCAAATTCTTGAACCTTGCTTGTATCAGGTTTTCCATTTACTTCTTTTAATATTGATTTTGCAATTGGGTGGTTTGAAAAGCTTTCTCCCATTGCAAAGTAATTCATTATTTCTTCTTTGCTATATTCATTATTTAAAATATTGATTTTGCTTACTTTAAAGTTTCCTGTTGTTATTGTTCCTGTTTTGTCAAAGATTATTTGTGAAATGTCTTTTATTCCATCTAAATAGTCGCTTCCTTTTATTAGAATTCCTCTTTTAGAAGCTTTACCTATTCCACTAAAATAGCTAAGAGGTACTGATATTGCTATTGAACATGGGCAAGATATTACTAAGAATATTAATGCTTTGTATATACTTTCCATGTATGTTGTACCTTTTACAACTAAAGGCATAAACACTGCTACTAGTAATGCTAAACCTAATACTATTGGTGTATATATTTTAGCTGCTTTTGCAACAAATGTTTCTGTTTTTGCTTTTTTATCTGTTGCATTTTCAACTAAATTAAGTATTTGGCTAACTGTACTGTTTTCATATGTTTTAGTTGTTTGAACTTCTAGTATTCCTTGTACATTTATTCCTCCAGATAATACTTTTGAGTTTTCTTTTACTTTTATTAATTTGCTTTCTCCTGTTAATGCTGAGTTGTCTATTTCTGCTTCTCCACTTTTTACAATTCCATCTAATGGTATTTTTTCTCCTGTTTTAACTAAAATTGTGTTTCCAATTTCTACTTCTTCTGGAGAAACTTGTTTTGTTTCTTCACCTATCTTTAGATTAGCATATTCTGGTTTTATATTCATAAGATCTGATATTGATTTACGAGTTTTTCCTATAGCTTTTGCTTCTAAGATTTTTCCTATCTCATATAAAGCAATAACCATTACCCCTTCCATCATTTTTCCTACTAAGCAAGCACCTATTACTGAAACTGTTATTAGAGTATTTTCATCTAATACTTTATTTTTAAATACTTGCTTCCAGCCTTTTATTGCTGTTTTATATAGTAATATAGTTACTGATACTATTGTAAATATTGTCATTGCTAAATTTCCTAAATTTAAGTACATTCCTAAGAAATATATAGCTACTCCAATTATTAATCTGTATATATCACTGTTATTTCTTGTGTTTTCTTCGTGTTCATGCCCCTCTCCAGTTTTGTTTTCATATACTAATACATCTGGTTCTAAAGATTGAACTATTTTTGTTATTTCCTCTTTTGGTTCTTTTTTGTCTGTTTTGAATGATAATTTTGATGTTGAAAAATTTACTGTTACATCATTATACCCTTCTGTTTGAGCAATTTTGTCCTCTATTTTTTTTGCACAATTTGCGCAGTCTAATCCTTCTAAGGTATATCTATAATTCTTCAATATGTTCACGACCTTTCTTTACTATTTGTGATATATGTTCATCATCTAAGCTATAATAAACTACTTTTCCTTCTTTTCTAAATTTTACTAGTTTTGATTGTTTTAAAATTCTTAGTTGATGTGATATTGCTGATTGTGTTGTTTGTACTATATTTGCCATGTCACATACACATAGTTCGTTTTCCATTAAAGCAAAAATTATTTTCATTCTTGTTGAATCTGCAAAAACTTTAAATAATTCTGCTAAGTCATATATTAAGCCATCTTCTGGCATTTTTTGTTTTACATCCTTTACTGTTTCTTTATGAATTACAGTATTTTCGCACATTCCTTCTTCCATGTATTTTCTCCTTTCTTCATATGAATGATTGTTCACATGTTTATATTATGCTTATCTTTTTATTTTGTCAATACTTTTTTAAAAAGTTTTTTATCTATTTTTTGAATCTGTGTAATTGGCTTTATTTCTAGCTTTTTGATATTAAGCTAATGTTTTAAGCTAAAAAAATAAGCCCTTTTACTAAGCTTATAGTAAAAGAACTCCTTCTTTTATTTAATTCATATTTTCATTGCATTTACGCAAAATTAATAATATTCAAAAGTGACCAGTAATTATAATTCTCGATTTATATTATATTATTTTCTTAATGCTTTTATGAAGTGTGTTTATACAATATAACATATCCCCTATATTTGTTATTTTCTTTTATTAGTTTGTTGTGATCTTTTTACTTATTATTCCCCCAAATAATAAGTTTTTTACTAGCCTTTTTGATATTATAATTTTACGCAAATTGTTTTCTTGAGTTTGAACTAGAATATTATTCTTGGTTCAATTTTAAAGATTATTATTTATTAATCTTTAATTCTACAAAAGAAAACAGTTAGTATTTTATCATATTTCATTATGTTATGTCAAGTTTTTTCAACAAAAAACTCTCCCTAATACAAATAGTTTTAGCCTTGTATTTGCAATATAGTGTCTTTGGTTGTATAATAAGAGCTATGGAAACTTATATAAATTTAAAAGAAAAAATTGAAGAAGAAAAATTTAAAAATATTGGAAAAGAAATAAAAAATGGAAAACTTGTAATATTTCCAACAGAAACTGTTTATGGAATAGGCACAAATGGCTTAAATCCGGAAGCTGTTAAAAAAGTCTTTGCAGCTAAAGGAAGAAACTTTAAAAATCCTATAAATTTACTTGTAGGAAGTATTGATATGGTTAGAAAATTAGCTAAAGATATTTCACCACTTGAATACAAACTTATGGAAGCCTTTTTTCCAGGTCCATTTACACTTATTCTAAAAAAGCAAGATATTGTACCTAATATAGTAACTGGAAATTCAGATACTGTTGGTGTACGTATGTCAAATAACATTATTGTCCAAAAGTTAATTGAATATGCTGGAGTTCCCATTGCTGCACCAAGTGCAAATATTTCTGGGGAATTAAGTGGTACTAGGTCTGAAGATATTTTTAATGACTTTGAAAATAAAGTTGACTATATTATTGATGGTGGTCAAAGTGACTTAGGAATAGAATCAACTATAGTAAAAGTCATTGATGGAATTCCTCATATTCTAAGGCCTGGTAGTATTACTCCTGAGCAAATAAAATCAATTGCAGGAGATGTAATTATAGAAAATAAAAATCTACCTAGTAGCAATTTGAAACATTATCAAATAAATTCTAAAGCTTTATTAGTTTATGGGAAAGATATGTTAAAAGTAGCTTCCAAAATCAAAGAAATTTCTCTAAAATATGCTTTTCCAGTAATTATAACTTATAGCGAAAATAGTTCTAATTATAAAGGTTCAAATATTATTGAACTTGGTTCTAAATACAATTTAGAAGAAATATCTAAAAACATGTTTAATAAAATAAGACAAGCTGAACTTTTAAATCCTGATATTATTATAATAGAAGGTATTGAAAAAAATGGAATTGGTCTTGCTATAATGAATAGATTATTAAATATTTGTAATAATAATTTTATACTAGTAAAATAAAAAAGCCTGGATTTCCAGACTTTTTATTTTTCACACTACCCCTTTTTTCTGTCTTGTTTTGTTTTTTGTTTATATACATACATTTGCTTATCAGCAATCTCCTGTATGTCACATATAGCATATTTCTCCTTCTCACCTGGATTATATCTAGCACTTCCATATGATATGTATGGAAACTCTTGAAATTTCTTTCTTTCCTCAATAAATGAGTTTATTAATTCATTTTTCAAAGATTCTTCATTAAATTTATCTACATCTTTTTCTATAATTACTGCAAATTCATCTCCACCAATTCGATAACATCTACCATAGCTTTGATATTTTTCTTTTACTCTTTGACCTACTATCTTTAAAATTTTATCACCATATGTATGTCCAAAAGTATCATTAATGTATTTAAATTCATCAACATCAAAAACAATAAGAAGAAAAACTTTATCTTTCAATCTCTCTATATAATTGTAATAGCTATTTTGATTTAACAAAGTTGTTAAATCATCTCTTGCCCGAATAAGCTCATTATAATAAATATAGACAAATGTAGATGCTATGGCTATTGTAAGCCAGCAGCTCTTTACATTTTCATTTGTTAATTGAATAGATACTCCAAAAACAATGAAAATTATTAGTGCTGCAACAATTATTTTGTTTTCATCTTGAAAACTTTTACTGAAGTTTATCAAATTTGCAAACATGTACAATGTACATATTACAAAGGTTAAGATATATACTTGATAAAAAATTTTATGATAACTCGACATTGGATCTTTCATTAAATAGAAAAATTCAATTAGCATACATGTCTCTTCAATTATCAAATATGTCTTTAGTGTTTTATAGAAAATATTGTCTTTTTGTTCTACTTCAAATAGTGTTTTTGAAGTTATAACTGGCATTATTGGTATTATAGCATATCTTGCAAACTTAGATACTGAACGAATTAAAATATTTAACTCATTAATATCCAGCTTTATGCCACTTTCTAACGATACCACTACATATTCGCATGATGCTCCTAATATTATTAGAATATATGTAATAATAAGACCTAGCCGTGCTTTCATTCCTAAATTTCTATTTAAAAATACCACTGTTATTAGTAATAACGATGTAGAAACTGTTAAAAAATATATTACATGATAATAAAAGTCCATTTTATACTGCCTCCTCAAAATTAAAATGTTCATATATTTTAAACAAAACAATTATCTATACACTTGAATTAAGCGTAGTTTGTGTGAATTTTCTATTAAGCTTTTGCTTAATGGCTAATATTATATCACTTCGCACTGTTTATTTCAATGTTTTATGTCTCATTTTTTACAAATCTTATTTCTTCGTTTATATAATTATTAAAAATTTTACAAAAAAGAAAAATATTAGTTTTTCAAAGGTAAAAATCTACCTTCTTCATTAACTAATATTTTTTACTATTTATTAATTTATTAAATTCTGCACCAAGAAAAACTGTATAAAAGCATGCATATGTCCACATCATAATTAACATTAAAGTTGTTAAACTTCCATATGTTAAAGAGAAACCTTTAAAAATATATAAGTATTTTGAGAATATATATGATACAACATTAAGTGATATAGCTCCAAAAATTGCTCCATATATTTGACTTCTAAAAGTTACTCTCCTTCTTGGCATATATTTGTATAATAACAAAAATATTATAAATGTTGTAAACACAAATCCTGCATCTGTTAAAACTCTAGATAATAAATTGTAATTTTCTATTTCGCCAAAATTATTTTGTAACATTTCTCTTAAGCTATTTCCAAACACTAAAAGAACTAGCCCTGCTACAATTAAAAATATAAATAATATGGTTTCAAAAAATGTTCTAAGTCTTAAAAATAAATCCGAATACTTTTTGTCATCATTAGTTTTATATACTGTTCTTAAGCCCTTGTTCAACGCAAATAACCCTTTTCCCGCAGACCATATTACAAATATTATTGATATTGATACTGTCCCTATTGACTTTGAATATACTTCTTGTACAATTCCTAATACCATTTCGCTCATACTTTCTGGAATAATTTTTGAAATTATATCAAATAAATTTTGTGGCGCTAAACCTGTATATTGTATTAATGTTATTAGTAATATTATGAATGGTATAAAAGATAAAATTGTATAATATGAACATTGGGCTGAAGATTCACTTACATGATCTTCTTTCATGTTTTCAAATAATTTTCCTAATATTGCATACCCGCTTTTTCAAATATGTCATTTTTCTACCCTTTCTAATAAATTTATTTTAAAAAGAAACTACTAATAACATTTTGGATCTTTCTTCTCCATAAACACTATGTGGTATGTTTTTTGGCATTATTATTGTTTGTCCTTCTTGATATTCCACTAAATTTTTTAATTCTAAAACTTTTTCTTTTTCTATGTTTTTATACATATTTATCCTCTCCTTGTATATGCTACTATTCTACAATATTATTTTGTTTTTGTCTATCTTTTTGATGAGATATTCCCTAGTATAGTTTACCAAATATTTTACTTTTTATAATTCATATATATTGGCTTTTAATATTATTTTTTGTATTTTTGTTTTCTCTTTTAGCGATATTTCCCATAAACTCCCCACTATACTTCTTTTTATTTTATATTCCTTTTTTGGTTTTCCAATTAGTTTGTTTAATTGTTTTTGTAGATTTACTTTGTTAGTATATATGGATATAATATCTTCATTATATAAAACATTTATTGTTGTTTCTGTTTCTGATTTTAATGGTTCTTTATATATTTTTTGCATAACATTCCCCTTTATATTTTTTGAATTTTTTGTCTTTTGTGAATGCTATTTTCTGCTACAGTATATCATAAAATCAGCTAAAAGTATAGTATTTTAGGTACATACCTATATAAAAAAAATTGGAGCATACTTAAACTGTAGCTCCATTTTCTTATTTACAATTTTTCATATAAAATTTTCTTTCTGCAAGTTTATCTTGAACTCCACGAAGTGCTTCTCCAAATCTTTGGAAGTGAACTACTTCTCTTTCTCTTAAATATCTTAATGGATCTAAAACATCTGGATTATCACGACATAGGTCTATCAATTTTTCATAAGTTGCCCTCGCTTTTTGTTCAGCGGCCAAATTTTCCTGCAAGTTTGCAATTGGATCTCCTTTGCATGCTAAACATGTTGCATCAAATGGAACTCCTGCTGCAGATTGTGGATATACATCAACTCCATGGTCTGTATAATAAGGAGATAATCCTGCTTTTTCTATTTCTTCTATAGAAGCTCCTTCCGTTAATTGGTGGACAATTGTTCCTACCATTTCTAAATGGGCTAATTCTTCAGTTCCTATATCATTTAATATAGCTTTGGCTTTTTGATCAGGCATACCAAATCTTTGTGATAAATATCTAAGTGCCGCACTTAATTCTCCATCAGGTCCACCATATTGAGATATTATAACTTTAGCTAATCTTGGTTCTGGACATTTTATATTAATTGGATATTGAAGTGTTTTATTATAAGTCCACATTAGTAATTCCCCCTTTCCCATGGCCATGGTTCTTCTAACCATCTCCACTTATTGCAAGGATAATTAATAGTAAGTGGGCCATAAACCTTTTGATATTTGTCTTTCAATTCTTTTGCTCTTTTGCAATATTTTTTGTGTAAACAAAGTGCCTTTTCATCCTCTGGATGAGTATCTAAATATAGTGCAAGTTCAGTTATAGCAAAATCATAGCCTCTTATTTCTTGTATCATTTTTCTTCTTAAATCACAATCTACTGTGTTTTCTTCTTCACAATTGCAATTTCTATTTTCTTCTACTGACATTTGTTACACCCCTTTCCAATTTGGTTTGTTGTTCTGATATATTCAATTTCTTCCATTGATTGGCAAGGTACATATGGACTTACTAATTCTGGAAATATTGTTCCCATTTTTAATCCAACTGCTGGTTTAAAAGTTCTATCCATATATTGAATTGGTACATAGCTTTGTGCTAACATTGGATTTTCTGGAAAGATACTATCTTCTTCTTCAAATCCGCATTGACAGCTGTCATAAACGTCTTCATATGATACTACATTGTCACATTGATTTTCCATAATATCATTTTGCATTTCACATGAATCATCATTATAACTATTATTCATGCAATAACATTTTCTTCTAAACATTTCTTTTTTCCCCCTTTATCTACATTATATGATCTTATCATTTTTTTGCTATAATTTTTGGGTAGAAAAAAGGCTATAAATGTATTTCTACACTTATAGCTTCTTTATATTTTATTCTAAATAATCATCAACTTTTTTTATAAAAATTGCATTTTCAATTATGTCTATAATTCCATATACTATAGTAACAATTCCTATTGTTTGAATAACTGAACCAGTATTAGCTAATATATATATTCCAGCAATTATTGTTACTATTGCTAAAATTAATGTTGTTAGCCATAATTTAGATTTGTAGTCTTTCCAAACTATTGTTGTTTGGAAATTCATTATACCACTATAGATAATCCATACTGCTATTATTGCTCTAAATGCTGACATTATAAATTCTGAGCAAAACATAACTATAATTCCTACAATTATTAATATTACTGATAATGCAAACATATAATTGTCTGTTCTGTCTCCTGAAAAATAATCAACAAGTTTTAGTATTCCCATTGCAATAAATATTATCCCAAGTAATATTGAAATGGCTCCCATAACTTCATCTGGTCTTGCAAGCATCATTATTCCTAATAGTACAAATATAAGTGAGATTATGATATCTGTCCAACCTGATTTTTTCAAAAATTTCTTCCACATACCTTTTCCCTCTTTTCTTATTTTATTTTCTACAATATAACATAAAAAAATATAATTGTATATAATTTTTTACATTTTTTGCATTCCTTTTTTCAATATTTCTATTTCTCTTTTTAAGGAATATCTTCCTTCTTCTTTTGGCACTTTACCTTTCATAGTTTCTATTGCTATGTTTCTTGTTATTGTTCCTAAGATTTTCATTATATATTCTAAATCATCTGGCTCTTCTATTTTTAAAAGTTCTTGATTTATTTTTTTATTTATTATTTCTCTTTCTTTCTCATCTTCTTGCTTATCAAATATGTTTATATTGTTTTTTCTTAGTTCTTGCAAAATATTTGTTATCAATTTTAATTTTTCATTATCTGTTGCTTTTTCTACCATGTAGTCATATATTTTTAATGATGCTTCAAAAATATCACCATTTGTTTCTTCTAAAAAGTCACTTAGTTTATTTTTTTCTATTTTGCTATATTTATGTACAACATATTTTACTGCATCTTCTTTGTTTTCAAAGTATTGATAAAAGCTTCCTCTTGGAATTTTTGCCTCTGCAACTATATTACTTATTGATGCTTTTTCAAATGAGCCTTTACTAAATTCGTTTATTAATGCTTTTTCTATCTTTTCTCTTTTTTCTTCTTTTAAATGAAAAAATGTATCTTTTGGCATATTTTTTCTCCTTTTCTTTATGACATTTTGTCATTTTGAGATTTTACACCTTTTTCTCTTTTTTGTCAATTACTTTTATATAACAAAAAGAGACATCTTATGAATTTTATTAATAACTCATATGATATCTCTTTTTAATTCCTATGCATTTTCAGTTTCTTTTTTTGCAACTACTTCTTTTCCATCATAGTAACCACAGTTTTTGCAAACTCTGTGTGGTAATACTGGTTCATGGCAATGTGGGCATGTTGTATAAGTTGGATTTTCTTTTTTCCATGTTGATCTTTTTGAGTGTGTTCTTGCTTTTGACCATCTTCTTTTTGGTTGTGCCATTCTAATTCCCCCCTTGCTTAAAGATATATGTATATATCTGTTTCAATTTTATCTAATTTATTTGTGACATTTTTGTCACTATAAAATTATACAAGTATTTTCGTTTTTTGTCAATAGTTACTTTTAGGTTATTCACAATATTTTTTGTAAATTACTCTAACATTCTGTTTTGTTAGTGCTTTATCTATTCCATTTTCTGCAACTTGAGTTAATACTTCTGTTACATATTGTTTCATTTTTGGATTCATTCTAATTTTTTCTTGTTCTTTTTTCCAATATTCTAATTCATATTCTTTAGTAAATTTATCTCCCATATATGTCATTCCAGCTGCTAATTTGTCACAAATCATTTCAGCTGCATATTTGTATGGAATTATTGGTGTTTGGTCATCTGCGGCTTCATCTACCCAATATTCCGCATGATGTCTGTTTCTTCCTTTATGATGTAACCAAGCCTTTGAATATCCATTTGCCTTTTTGGCTTCTGTTATTGGTGAATGTGTTCCATTATAATATTTTACACTTTCTATAAATTCTGTAGGTGAATATTTAGACCAGTCATGCATGAATCCTCTCCATGGCTCTCCTATTTTGCAACATAGTTTAAATACTACCCATTTGTGGTGTGTTATAAGTTTTGTATGTTTTACTAAATTTCTTAAGTACATTTAAATTCTTCCTTTCTTACATTTCTAGTTTACTATAACTTTTTTTCAAAATCAATAAATTTTATTTATTTTTTTGCATATATTATTTAATATAATTAAATTTAAATGACATTTTGTTAGGAGGTATTATATGTGTGGTTTTGTTGGTTTTGCCAACTTTGAAGAAGATATTTCTAAAAGAAAAAATATATTAGAAGATATGAATTCTAAGCTATCTAAACGTGGCCCAGATGAAGAAGGCTATTACATAGATAAAAATGTTGCACTTGCACACAAAAGACTTATAGTTATTGATAAAGAAGGCCGGAAAACAGCCTATGATTGAAAAGTTTTCTTTTGGTGCTTATATTATTGTTTATAATGGACAAATTTATAATACAAAAGAATTAAAAGAAACTTTATTGCAAAATGATTTTACAATAAATACTCATTCTGATACAGAAATTTTATTAAAAAGCTATATTTATTACGGCCATGATGTTGTTAGACATTTAAATGGTATTTTTGCTTTTGCAATTTTAGATACTAATAAAAATGAAATTTTTCTAGCTAGAGATCATTTTGGAATAAAGCCTTTATTTTATACTATAAAAGATGGAACTATTATTTTTGGTTCTGAATTAAAAGCCATTTTTGAATATCCAGGAATAGAAAAAATTTTAGATCAACAAGGTATTTGTGAATTATTTGGAATTGGTCCTGCTCATACTCCTGGAACAACTATTTTTAAAGATATATATGAAATAAAGCCAGCTCATTTCGGCATTTTTAACAACTCTGGACTTCACTTAAAACGATATTGGAAATTGGTATCTAAAGAACATACTGATAGCTTGGGGAAAACCTGTGAAAAGCTTAAATTTTATTTGAATGATTCTATAACAAGACAACTTGTATCTGATGTTCCATTATGTACTTTTCTTTCTGGCGGATTAGATTCTAGCATAATTACTAAGTTTGCCTCTGATTATTGTAAAAAGCAAGGATTACCGCCTTTAGATACTTATTCTATTGATTATGTAGATAATGATAAAAATTTCGTTAAAAGCGATTTTCAGCCTAATTCAGATAATTTTTATATTGACCTTATGCAAAAAAGGTTGCACACAAATCATCATAAAATTGTAATTGATACACCTGAATTAGCTACAAGCTTAGAAAATGCAATGATTGCTAGAGATATGCCTGGCATGGCAGACATAGATTCTTCCCTATTGTTATTTTGCAAATATGTAAAAAAAGATATGACTGTTGCTCTTACTGGTGAGTGTGCTGATGAAATTTTTGGTGGATATCCTTGGTTTTTCAGAGATGATGCACTGCAAAGTAATACATTTCCTTGGTCAATTTCTATAAAAGAACGTCAAGATTTATTAAATCCTTCTATTGGAAACAAAGTAAATTTGAAAGAATATATAGATTATAGATATAATGAAAGTCTTTCTGAAGTGGAAATTTTAAAAACTGATTCTATTGAAACTGCCGAAAAGAGAAAAATTTCACATCTTACTTTAAACTGGTTTATGCAAACACTTCTAGACCGTTCTGATAGAATGGCAATGTACAATGGCCTTGAGCTTCGTGTTCCATTCTGTGATTATAGATTAGCTCAATATGTTTGGAATATTCCTTGGGAGTGGAAAGCTTTAAAAGGTCGTGAAAAAGGTCTTTTAAGATATGTATGTAAAGGCTTTTTACCTTCTGAAATTGTTGATAGAAAAAAGTCACCATATCCTAAAACTCATAATCCAACTTATCTTGCAAAAGTTAAAGGTATGCTTTCAGATATTATGAAAGATGAATCTGCTCCTATTAATGATTTGCTAAATAGAAATTATATTCTAGATATTTTAAATACTGATGGTAAAAGTATAACAAGACCATGGTTTGGCCAACTTATGCAAGGTCCACAATTAATGGCTTATCTTTGTCAAGTAAATATGTGGCTTGAAAAATATCAACCCAAAATAGAAATTTAAGTTTAAAATAGAGGCTTACTTCACATAGCATAAGTAGCCTCTATTTTTAGCTTAAATTATATACTATACCATATCTTACAAAATCAATACTTCTTTGAATTTATTCTGAGCAAAATTTTCTTGACATTTAAAGTCTATTCCTATATCTATTATTTTTTTAAGTTTTTTCTTTGCTTCGTCTTTATTTTTATTATTTAGTATATTATTCACTCTAAACATAACCTTCCTTTTATCAGTTTTTATTAATTTCAACTCTCTCAAAAAGTATTTCTATATTATCAAGAGATATTTTTTCTTTTATTTGTATTGGCTCCCATAATGATTTTTCAATTTTCAAATATTCTCTTAGTTTATTAGACGTTTCAGGCATTATTGGTTCAATTAAATTAGATAAATTAGCAATTACATTAGCACAAGTATAAATGGTATTATTAAATTCTTTTATATTTTCTCTTTTTTGTATCCATGGTTTTCTCTCATCATAATACTTATTCCCCATCTCAATTAGATCAATTATTTTACTACATGCTTTCTTAAATTCCAGATTTTCTATATGTTCAGAAACCGTTTTATAAGTTTCGTTAATCTTCTCTAGCATATGTACGTCCATAACACCTAAAGGAATTTCATTTAAGCCCTTGAATTTTAAAGTTCTATTTACAAAATTTCCAAATTTGTTTACCATATCAGAATTATGAACATTAATATAATTTTCTACCGTAAAGTCCACATCTTTATTTTCTGGTCCATAAGCTATCATATAATATCTTAAGGAATCAACATTATATTTTTCTACCATCTGTTGTATTGTTATTCCATTGCCTTTACTTTTTGATATTTTTTCAGAATTTATATTTAAATATTGTGTTGCAACCATAACGTCTGGCAAATGATAATTTTCTTCTATAGCCATTAATAAAGCTGGTAAAATTATAGTATGGAATGTTATATTATCTTTTCCATGGCACATGTATATTTTATTATTATTATCTTCTTTCCAAAAATTTTCCCAATCTATTCCCTTTTCTTCACAAACCTTTTGTGTTGCAGTAATATATCCTAGTACAGCATCAATCCATACATACATTTTTTTATCTCTAAAACCTTCAACTGGAATATCAACCCCCCAAGACAAATCTCTTGTTACTGCTCTATCTTTTAAGCCTTCTTTTAAATATTTTTCAGTTTCATTTATTGATGCTATTCTCCATTTTTTTTGTTTTTCTCTTGCATATTTTTCTATCTGTTTTTGAAATTTTGACAATGCTATATATAAATGTGTATTCTCTTTTTGTATAGTTTTGTAGCCACATTCTCTACATGTTGCTCCTATCATATCCCCCTCATTTGGAACATAACCGCAATCACATTGATCCCCTTTTGTGACCAAACCACAATTAGGGCAAATTAATTCTAATTCTCTATCAGCTTCAAATTTGCCACAATGTTTGCAATATGGTTGCAAATTTTTTTTAGGATAAATATATTTATTTTTGTACATTTTTAAAAACATTTCTTCTACATGTTTTTTATGATATATATCATAAGTTTTTGTATATAAGTCATAGGAAAAATTCATTTTATTAAAAATACTTCTAAATTCATTATGATACTTTTCTGCAATATCTTTTGGTTCTATTTTCTCACGTTTAGCTCTTTCTGTAATAGGCGTTCCATGGCAATCTGTTCCTGAAACATATAAAACATTATCCCCTAATAACTCATGATATCTTTTTAAAAAGTCCCCAGAAATTAATGCTGCCAAATGTCCTAAATGTAGCGAACTGTTTGCATAAGGCCAAGCTCCACCAATTAATACATTTCTTTTATTTTCCGTCAAGAGTTTAAACTTATTTTCCAATTAAAATCCCCCCTATTCAAGTACAATTATAATATCATATTAGTAAAATTGTCGCCATTTTTTTGACAATTTTTCCCATGATTTATTAGTTATTTTTTATTGCATTTTTTCTTTTATTCTGACTAAAGTATTTAAAGCATCAATTGGAGTAAGTTCATTTAAGTTAATTTTATCTATTTCATGAGCAATTTCTGCTAATTTATAATTATACATATCAAATTGACCTTCAACTTGTTTTTTATCTTGTTTTTCTTCTTTCTTACCAGTTAAAATATTTTTTCTTTCCAATGAACGTAAAATTTCATTTGCTTTTTTAGTTACTATTTTAGGAACTCCTGCAAGTCTAGCTACATGGATACCATAGCTTTCATCAGTTCCACCTTCTACTATTTTTCTTAAAAAGATTATATCTTCGCCTTTTTCTTTTACAGCTATTGAATAATTTTTTATTCCTTCAAGTTTGTTCTCTAATTCTGTTAATTCATGGTAATGTGTTGCAAATAGAGTTTTTGCTCCACATTTTTCTTTGTCTGCTATATATTCTGCAACAGCCCATGCAATTGATAAACCATCATATGTTGATGTTCCTCTTCCTATTTCATCTAATATTACTAAACTGTTAGATGTTGCTTCATTTAGTATGTTTGCCACTTCCATCATCTCTACCATAAATGTACTTTGTCCCATACTTAAATCATCAGATGCTCCAACTCTTGTAAAGATTTTATCAACTACTCCTATTTTTGCACTTGTTGCTGGTACGAAACTTCCAACTTGTGCCATTAGAGTAATTAAAGCTACTTGTCTCATATATGTAGATTTACCTGCCATGTTTGGTCCTGTTATTATTGCTAGTCTGTTTTCTTCTTTATCTAAATATGTATCATTTTCTACAAAGCTTCCTGCTCCTTGAATTTTTTCTATTACCGGATGTCTTCCACCTTTTATATCTATTCGTCCTTCACTGTTTACTTCTGGCATGCAATAATTCATGTCTTCTGCAACTTGTGCAAATGAGCTTATTACATCTAAGCTTGAAACAACTTCGCTTGTTTTTTGTAAACGTACAACATTCTTGGCTATTAATTCTCTTATTTGAACAAATGCATCATATTCTAAGTTTACAACTTTTTCTTCTGCTCCTAAAATTTGATTTTCTAGATTTTTTAATTCTTCTGTTATATATCTTTCTGCATTTGTAAGTGTTTGTTTTCTAATATATCTTTCAGGTACTTGGTCCAAATTTGATTTTGTTACTTCAATAAAATATCCAAATACTTTGTTAAATCCAATTTTTAAGTTTTTTATACCTGTTTTTTCTTTTTCTTCCGCTTCTAAAGCTATAAGCCAATTTTTTCCTTCTGTTTGAGCTGTTTTTAATTTGTCTATTTCTTCATCATAACCTAATTTGATTATTCCACCATCTTTTATTGTCATCGGTGGGTCATCTACAATTGATGTTTCTATTAATTGATAAATGTCTTGTAATTCATCTAAATTTTCATATAGTTCTCTTAATAATTCTGATTTACAATTTGTTAAGATTTGTTTTACTTCTGGCAATTTCATTAATGAGTTTTTTAATGTTACCATATCTCTTGCATTTGCATTACCATATGCCATTTTTCCTGCTAATCTTTCTATGTCATAAACTTTTTTTAAGTTTTCTATTATTTCTCCTCTTAACATTAAATCATCTTTTAATTCTTTTACAGCATTTAGTCTTTTATTTATTTCTTTTACATCTATTAGCGGATCATTTAGCCATCTTCTTAAAAGCCTTCCTCCCATTGATGTTGATGTTTTGTCAAGAACCCATAAAAGTGTTCCTTTTTTTGACTTATCTCTCATTTTTTCTGTCAACTCTAGGTTTCTTCTTGCATTAATATCTAAGGCCATATATTTAGATAAGTTGTAAATTGTTATTTTGTTTATATGGTCTAAGCTTGTTTTTTGAGTTTCTTCTATATATTCAACTAATGCATTTATAGATGCTACAATTAATGTTTTTTCTTTTATATTTTCTAGTTTTTTTCCTTCATTATCTACTATATTAAATCTTAAATCTATATTGTTTAATTCTGTTTTGAAAAATTTATCATTAAATTTTGTTACATATACATTTTCAAATCTTTCTTTTATTTTTGACATTTCTTCTTCGCAGTTTGCCATCATTGAATTTACAACTAATTCTGATGGTGTATATCTTGCTATTTCATCTAACAATGTTGGGAAATTGTTTTGTTCTTTTATTTCTGCCGAATAAAATTCTCCTGTTGATATATCACATACACTTATTCCAAAATATATTCCTGTTTTGAATATTGACATTATATAGTTGTTTTTTCTTTCTTCTAGCATATTACTATCTACTAGTGTTCCTGGTGTTACAACTCTTATTACTCCCCTTTTTACTATTCCTTTAGTTTTTTTAGGGTCTTCTAATTGTTCACATATAGCTACTTTATATCCTTTTGCAATTAATCTTGAAACATATATTTCTGCTGCATGATGTGGTATTCCACACATTGGTGCTCTTTCTTCTTGTCCACAGTCTTTTCCTGTTAATGTCAATTCTAGCTCTCTTGAAGCTGTTATGGCATCATCAAAAAACATTTCATAAAAGTCACCTAATCTATAAAATAATATACAATCTTCATATTCTTTCTTTGTTTCTAAGTACCTTTGCATCATAGGTGAAAATTCTGCCATTTTTTATTCTCCTTTTTCTTCTTCTTTTATTTCTTCTATTTCATATTTTTCTATTTGTTTTTCTATTCTTCTTAATGTACTTACACTAACTCCCAATACCTTTGCTTTTTGAGCCTGTGTACCATCTACTTTTTCAACCTTTTTTAACATTTCTTTTAGTTTATTGTATTTACTTTCTCTTTTTGAAATTGTATCTACTATAACTTCTTTTTCATTATAACTACTTATTATTTCTTCTGCTAGATAACTTTCAAAAGGTTCAAATCTCTTTCTTTTCATCATTCTATTTGAGTGTTCTTTTGCTATTTTGTATAATGGTAAATATGTTTCATCTTTCTTCAATTTTTCTATTTCTCTACTTACTGTTCTAGCTGGAATTCCATACTGTTTAGCAATTTCCGTTTGAGTTAAATCTTTTTGTATCATTTCTATTGTTAATGCTTTAAAGTTTATAAATGAATAGTCTGGATGTATTCTTTTTTGATACTCCACAAATTTTTGTTTTAATTCAGGGTCTCCACTTTTATTTACATATTCTATAATTTTCTCATTTAAAGTTTGTTTGTGCAACTTCATAGAATTAGATACTTGATTTAATGTTAGTTCTCCATTTAGAATATTTTCTATGTTCTTTCTTAATTCTTCCTCATTAATTATTTTTGTTGCTGAGTTTGCTTTATTAAATGATAGTATTTGTTCAAGCTGTTTCCTTTCTCTACTATTTTCTGGAAATCTCTTTTTACATTCTTCACTAAAATCGTTTCTATCAAAGCCATATTTTTCTGAAATTTGTCTTACACTTTTTCCATTTAATAATTCTTTAAATGCTTTCTCAAATATCTTATTTTCCATAATTATCTATTCCCTTCTTAAGGTCTAATGTTTATTTTAACTCACCCTTTAAATACCACATGTGTTGTGAAACTATTTTTATATCTACTATTTTATCTTTTAATTCTTTTGGTCCTTCAAATATTACTACTTTGTTACTATCGGTTCTTCCTGAAAGCATTTCTTTGTTGTTCTTGCTTTCTCCTTCTACTAATACCTTTTGAATTGTTCCTATGTATTTTTGGTTATTTTCTTCAATTTGGCTTTCAACTAATTTTTTTAGTTTGTCAAATCTTATGTGTTTTATTTCTTCTGGCACTTGATTTTCCATTTTATCTCCTGGTGTTCCAACTCTTCTTGAATATATAAACATATATACTTGCTCAAATTTTACTTTTTCTACAACATCTAATGTATCTTCAAATTCTTCATCAGTCTCGCCAGGAAAGCCTACAATTATGTCTGTAGATAGTGTTAAATTTGGTATTCGTTTTTTCATCTTTTCTACTAATTCTAAATATTGCTCTTTTGTATATTTTCTATTCATTGTTTTTAAAACTCTACTATTACCAGATTGAAGTGGTAAATGTACTAATTTGCATACTTTATCACATTCTGCTATTGCTTGAATTACATCATCTGTAAAATCTTTTGGGTGTGGTGATATAAATCTTATTCTTTCTATTCCTTCTATTTTGTTTATTGCTCTTAATAGAGTTGCAAATGAATGTACTCCTTCATGTTCTTCTATTTCTATGCCTTTTCTATTTTCTTCTCTTAAATATGAATTTACATTTTGGCCTAATAGTGTAATTTCTTTGTATCCATCTTTTGCTAGATTTCTTACTTCTTCTATTATGTCTTTTGGCATTCTGCTTCTTTCTCTACCACGTACATATGGAACTATGCAATATGTACAGAAATTGTTACACCCATTCATTATTGTTACAGATGCTTTTATTTTACTGTCTCTTTTTATTGGTAAACCTTCATATACTTTTCCATCTATATCTATTATGTCTTCTAGTTTTCTTTTTTCATCTATTACTTTATATAAGTCTTCTGGGAATTTATGTAATGTATGTGTTCCAAATAATATATCTACAAATGGATAGCTTTCTTTTATTTTGTCTGTAATGTGTTTTTCTTGCATCATGCAACCACCAATTGCTATTATTATTCCTTTTTGTTCCTTTAGCTTTTTTAGTTCACCTAGCTTACCAAATAATTTGTCTTCCGCATTTTCTCTTACGCAACATGTGTTGAATAATGCTATTGATGCTTCTTCTTGTTTTTCTGTTTTTTGATAACCCATTTCTTCTAACATTCCACATAGTTTTTCTGAGTCATTTTCATTTAGTTGGCATCCCATTGTTAGAATTGTGTATTTTAAGTTTTTTCCTTCATTTATGTTTTTCATTTTTTCTATGTATTGTTTTTGATTTTCTATTTCTATTGCTTGTTTGTTCATTTTTTATTTTCTTCCTTTTTTCTCTTATTTTCCGCACTTATTTTATAATATTTTCTAAGATTTTTCAACTGTTATAAAAAGAAAAAAGATAAAAGATTGCCTTTTATCTCATTTTGTGTCTTATGCAAGACCATATTTTTTCTTGAATTTGTCTGCTCTACCACCAGCTGTTTCTTGTCTTAGGTTTCCTGTCCAGAATGGATGACATTTTGAGCATACATCTACTTTTAAATCTTTTTTTGTTGAACCAACTTCTAATACATTTCCACATGCGCATGTGATTGTTGTTTGGTTGTAATTTGGTTGTATATCTTTTTTCATTATTCAGTTCACCTCTTTCTCATTTAATAACATGACTGTTTTTAATAATAACATATTATTTTTATTTTTTCAAGTGTTTTGGTTTATTTTTTTCCCTTATTTTCTTCTTGTTGTTGTTGCATATATTCTGCTGAATATATCATTTCTTTGTTTAGTGATATTTTATTTACTAATTTACTCATTATATTAAATACACATGCTATTATTAATATTAGCATTCCAATTTTTTTCCAGTATTTTGAAAGCATAATTGTTTCTCCTTCTTTTTAAATACATCTCTATTATACTTTGGTTTTTATTATTTGTCAATTATTTAAAATTTAGTATTTTACATTTAATTTTGGTTATACTAATTTTGGTGATATAAATGAAAAATAAATTATGGATATTCATTATACTAGCAGCAATAATTCTAATTGGAATTGGAACATACTTTTACTTTAGCAACAATAATAATCCAAACAGCAATTATGAAGCTTCTAAAACAAGTACAAGTAAAAACAACGAAAATCCTACCAACTCAGAACAGTCCGATGATTCCCAAAATAACGTAACAGATTCAGATTTTCAAAATGAAGGACCAAAAACTGAGGAATCAAAAGATTCCCAACAAGAAGCTCAAAAACAACCGCAATATAAAGAAGAACAAATTGCTACATTTAGTACAAAAATCTACTCATCTGATAAATCTAGACAAAATAACATAAAAATAACCTGTAATACATTAAACAATACAACTGTTAAAAATGGTGCTACATTTTCTTTTTGTTCAACTATAGGTATGGCTACAACTTCTAAAGGATATCAAAAAGCTGACATATATGACAATAAGGGCAACAAGAAAAAAGGTCTTGGTGGTGGTAATTGTCAAGTTAGCACTACATTATATAATGCTGTTCTTAATGTTCAAAGCTTAGCCGTGACTGAAAGGCATGAACATAGCAATAATGTGCCTTATGTAAAAAAAGGTAAAGATGCCGCTGTTGCATATGGCAGTTATGATTTCAAATTTAAAAATAATACTGGAAATGATATAAAAATAAAATCTTCAACAGATGGAAAAAGTGTTACTACAACTATTTTTAGTGTAAAAGAAGTTTAGTATTTCCCTATCATATTTACTAATTTATTAGAATATATTTTAGTAAATATTGGAGGGATTTTTTATGCATATTAATAAATTTTTATTTAGTTTAGTTATTAGTTTTATCCTATTAAATACTGTTTTGCTTAGTTGTTTCGCAGAGGAAACCTCTTATGTATGGTCTCCAGAAGTTGTTGGAACCACTAGTGATATAACTGCAGACACAGAAGAGACAAATTCTGAGGTTTCTTCTGATAATCCACTTTCTTTAGAATCTGGCTCTGCAATACTAATAGAGCAATCAACTGGTCAAATTCTATATGCACATAATATTCATGAACAATTGCGCCCTGCCTCTGTTACAAAAGTTATGAGTATTTTACTTATTATGGAAGCTGTTGATAGTGGCAAAATTTCATTAACAGATACTGTGCCTTGTAGTGAAAACGCTGCTTCGATGGGTGGCTCTCAAATTTGGCTTGACCCAAGAGAAACTTTAACAGTTGATGAAATGTTAAAAGCAATTTGCGTAAATTCTGCAAATGACTGCGTAGTAGCAATGTCAGAGTTTATAGCTGGGTCTGAAGAAGCTTTTGTTCAAATGATGAATGACAAAGCAAAGGAACTTGGTATGAATGATACCTGTTTTAAAAATTGTCACGGTTTAGATGAAGATGGTCATGTTACTTCTAGCTATGATATTTCATTAATGTCCAGAGAACTTTTGACTAAGCACCCTACTATAACAAAATATACCACAATTTGGATGGATAGTTTACGTGATGGAAAATCTCAACTTTCTAATACAAATAAACTAATAAAAAATTACAAGGGTGCAACTGGACTAAAAACCGGTTCTACTTCATTAGCATTATATAACTTGTCTGCAAGTGCAACCAGAAATAATTTATCTCTAATTGCTGTAATAATGAAAGCACCAACTACAAAAATAAGGTTTGCAGAAGCTCAAAAACTTTTAGATTATGGCTTTAATAATTTTTCGTTTAAACAATTTGGAGAAAAAGGAGATTTGATTAGAAAAATTAATGTAGATAAAGGTGTACAAAATACTGTTGATTGCATTTTAGCAGATACTGCTGGAACATTAATTGAAAAAGGAAAAGACAATAATATAGAACAAAATATTATTTTGGATGACACTATTTTAGCACCTATATCAAAAGGTCAAAAATTGCGGAGAAATAAGCTTTTCTTTGGAGCGGTAAGCAATTATCTAGCGTAGATATTATTGCACAAGATGATGTTCAAAAAATAAATATTTTTACAATGTCTAAAAAAATATATCGTTTATGGATTGATTTGTTGAGAAGTTAAAGCTCTTCTACCATTAAAAAATTTTGATTAGAAAAAGCAACATTGAACTTTAAAATTCAATGCTGCTTTAGTCTATGCTTTTATCATCCCCATCATCTTCTTCTCTGGATTTATTATAAACTCTACCAAATTCTTTAATTCTTGGTTTTGTGTTTTGTTCGCACTTAACTTTATATACTAAGTTTTTATGTGTTCCTATTTTTGCAGCTTATTTTGTTGCATTAATTTTTTGAACTCATCCAAAATTAAATTTGTAAGAAAACAATAAAGATTGTAATAATATATAAAAAATAGTGCTAAAATTTTAATTTATAATCCCCAATATCAGGTTTCTATAAATTTAAAATTCAGCACTATTTTTACTTTTAATAAAAACATTTATTATTTTATATATAAATTAGGATCTACTTGTATCGAATCTTTTTGAATTTCAAAATGTAAATGTGGTTCATCTGCAATTTCGAAAACTGCTGTATTTCCTACAGTTCCTATAGATTGTCCTTTTTCTACTTTTTCATTTTCAACAACAAACTCAGATGTTAACAAATTTGCATATATACTTTCATAACCATTTCCATGGTCAATTACTATTGTCAAACCATATCTTGGATCATTTTTTATTGATTTGATAGTTCCAGCTTCAGCAGCCTTTACCACTGTTGTTTTATCTGCTTTTATATCAATACCTAAATGAGTTGTCCATTCTTTTAAAGTTTCAGAATATACTAAATTGTCTTTTGCATATTCTTTTGAAATTTCACCATCCACAGGTTTTATAAATGAAAGTTCTTTATTTTCTTGTTTTTGGCTTTCTGTTTTTGAAGTTGTTGCTTTTGCATCATGATTTACAGTTTCCTTCTTGGTATTTGTAGCTGTGTTTTTAGATGTATTTGTTGTGTTAGTTGTATTTTGCGTATTTGACTTTGTGTTTGCAGTATTTTGTGTATTAGTTTCATTTTTAGATTCTTTCACTGTTTTTCCCATATCTGTACTTGCACTTTCTGTATCTTCTGAAATATCACTATTTCCTACAATTGCATTCATCTGTTCTAAACTCATAGTTCCTTCTTTTACATCATCACTTAAATTTTTACTATAAATTAATAACCCTACCAATATTGCTGTTAATATTCCAACTCCAACAATTGAATACATTATAATTTTATCACTTACACTTTTCCCATTATTTCTAACTTCTCTTGATTCTCTTCTCATATAATCCTCCTTAAAAATACTTTGTTAATACCAGTATTTCCTATTTCTTGAGGATTATACATTTTTTACGAATTTTTAAATTACATATTGGCTATCTCTACTCCTGAATAAAAATGCTTTATTATTTCTTCATAATTTTTTCCTTGTTTTGCCATTGTATCTGCTCCAGTTTGACTCATTCCAACACCATGACCATACCCTTTTACCGTAAATTTTATGTTTCCGTCCTGTTTTTGAATTTCAAAATTAGTTGACTTTAAACCAAGTAAAGTTCTTGTTTCAACTCCTGATAATTCATGATTTCCAAATTTGATTGTTTTTACTCTTCCACTGTTTGTATGTTCTAATATTTTTATATCGCCTTCATTTTCAAAATTTATATTTATATCTTCATATTTTGTTTTTAATTTATTTATTAAATCTTCTTTGCTTACTACAACTTCTGAACTATATTGTGTATACCCTTCTTCGCCAGCAGTTTCAACAACTTGCAAATATGGCAAGTTTTCTCCGCCACCCCATACATTTACAGGTAATTCTGTTGTTCCTCCACTATTAGAATGAAAAAATGCATTTATTGGCTTATTTTGATATGTTATTATTTTTCCTTTTGTTTCATTTACACATTTTTCAATTTTTGCCCAATTGCTTTCTCTTTTTGCCTCTTCCCATCTGGCAAATCTTGTTTCTTTTGAAACCCATGCTTGACAGCAAGTTGAATCATCACATATATCAGCATTTTCATGTTTTTTATTTTCTATTTTATAAATTGTATATGTTCTTGCTACAACAGCTTGAGCTTTTAATGCTTCTTCTTCAAAATCTGCTGGCATTTCTGCTGAAACAACATTGCACAAATATGAATCTAATGCAACTTCTTCTATTTCTCCTGTTTTAGCATGTAATAGTTTTATTGTTCCATATTGTTTATAGTCATATTTTTTGCTACTATCTTCTATTTTATCCGTGTTGTCTTGCTTTTCTTCAATATCTGCATTTGTTTGTATTTTATTGCTTTTTGTTAGTATTGCAGGTAATATAAAGCATATAAAAATAAAAGCAAAAAAATAGAGTAAAAACTTTTTCATTATTATCACCTTCTCTTATATAGTTGCAATTATTCATTTTAAGAATTTTTACATTATGTATTGAACTAAGTTTATTCAGCTATTTCATGAATATTATGAAATTAACTGTTTTCTCATTTTTTCTAATATTTTTCGTTCTATTCTTGATACCTGTACTTGTGTTACTCCCAAAATTTTTGCAACTTGTGCCTGTGTTTTTTCCTTATAATATCTCAAAAGTATTACTTCTTTATCTCTTTTTTCTAATTTATTTATCATTTCTTTTATTGCTAGTTTATTTGTAAGAATTTCTTGCTCATTTTTTGAACTTGAAAGCTTGTCTATCAAATTTATTGAATTTCCATTTTTGTTATTTACATATGTTGCACTTTCTATTGATTCAACACTTCTTGATGCTTCTAATGCAAGCATTACATCTTCCTTAGATATTTTTAATTCTTTTTGTATATCTTCTATTTTTATTTCTTCTCCTGTTCTATTTAAATATTCTCTTTGAAGCTCTTTTATTTTTATTCCAGTTTCTTTTATGCTTCTACTTACTTTTATTTGGCCATCATCTCTTATATATCTTTTTATTTCTCCTATCATATATGGTACTGCATATGTTGACAATTTAACATCAAAGCTTGTGTCAAACCTTTTTATCGATTTTATAAATCCTATACAACCTATTTGATATAGGTCTTCTAATTCATAGCCCCTGCCATTAAATCTTTTTACAATACTCCAAATCAAACCGATTATTATAGTGCATCAATTTTTCTAATTCAAATTTATCTCCTGCCTGGGCTTTTTTTATTGTTTCGATGTCATTTTCGTACATAATTCCCCCATTTTAATCTTTTGCCTATTTTAATTTATTGTAAGCATTTTAAAATCTTGCTCTTCATCTTCATTTTCCTGTTTTTTCTTTATTGTTTTAGACATAGTAACTTTTGTTCCTAGTCCTAAAATAGATTCAACTTCCATTTTATCCATAAAACTTTCCATTATTGTAAATCCCATTCCAGACCTTTCTAAATTCGGTTTTGTTGTGTATAACGGTTCTTTTGCAACATCAACATTTTCTATTCCTTTCCCTTTATCTGAAATTTCTATAATTATTTCATTTTCTGTCAGCTTGGCCATAATCTTTACAATTCCCTGCTTTTTATCATATCCATGAATTATTGAATTTGTTACAGCTTCAGACACAGCTGTTTTTATGTCTGCAAGTTCTTCTATGGTTGGATCTAGTTGTGAAGCAAATGCTGCAATTGCAACTCTTGCAAAAGCCTCATTTGATGATTTACTTATAAATTCCAATTTCATTTCATTTTTTATTTCTTTCATATACATATTTCCTTTTTATAAATTTAGGTTTTCATGGTTTACCTATAAACATTTTATATTATTGTTGCTATTGGTATTAGTTTTAATATTCCGCTCATTTCAAATATTCTTTTTACACTTTTAGTTAAATTACTTACTTCCACTTTTGCTCCTATCATTTTTGCAAATTTATATCTTCCTATTATTAGTCCGATGCCTGCACTATCCATGAAAGTGACACTATCAAAATCAAATATAACTCTTTTAGGCATATGTCTTTCAATCTCATAATCAGCCCTCCTTCTTATTTCTTTAGTAGTGTGTTCATCGATTTCTTCAGTAATTTTTAATATTAAAAGCTTGTCCATTTCATAATATTTTGATTCCATTTCATCTCCTCCTTAACTATTCTTTTTTGTATTATAATACTTTTACCAATATTTTCCAAGAGCGAAACTTTAGAAGTTTTGTCGGTTTTTAAAGTGCAAAAATTGCACTTTAAAATTGTTTATATAAAAAATGATAAAAAGAATGGAACTTGGATAATAAAAAAATATATAATTTTAATTTAATAACGAATGTGTAATGAAATAAAATTAGACCTTCTTAGTTTTTAAAATTAGAGAATCTCATGTTAAAAATTAATCATGAGTATGCTGATTTTAATAAACTTAGAAGGTCTTATTTCATGTAATAAACCGAGGTATTAAATTAAAATTATATACTTTTATTATCCATATTATTTATATATTTATTTTAAGCTTTCTACAACCTTTGAAAGCATCTCTTTATATTTCTCAAGTTTAGCTTTTTCTTCATCAATTTTAGCTTGTGGAGCTTTATTAACAAATCCAGGATTTGAAAGCATTTTTTCACATCTAGCAACCTCTTTTTCAAGTCTCTCTTTCTCAGAATTTAATCTCTTACGTTCTTCTTCAAAATCAATTAAACCTTCTAAAGGAATATAAAGTTCAATTCCTTCTTTAATTATATTAATTGAATTTTCAGTAACTTCACCTTTTGTAGATGATATTGTAACTTTATTACCAAATCCTAATTTTAGTAAAATTTCTTCTAATTCTTTTAATTGTGTTTGATATTTTTCTGTTACAAAAATTAATTCTGACTTTTTGCTTGGATGTATATTTTTTGTACTTCTTATATTTCTAATTTGAACTATAATATCTTTTACTTTTTCTACCAAATCTTCTTCAACATCATATTCAAATGTTTCTTTTATTTCTGGCCAAGCCGATACCATTAGTTCTTTTTCATCATGTCCACTTAAATTACTATAAATTTTTGTTGTAACAAATGGCATAAATGGATGTAACAATTTCATTGATATTCCAAATACATAATTTAAAACATAACTTGCAATTTGTTTTTCTTCTTGATTTTCACTGTATAAACGTGGTTTTACCATTTCAATATACCAATCACAGAATTCATTCCAAATAAAGCTATATACTTTATCTAAAGCTACTCCTAAATCATATTTTTCAATATTATTTGTTACTTCTTTTGCTAGTTTATTAACTTTATTTATTATCCATTTGTCTTCAATTTTTAATTTTGATACATCAATTTCTCCATCTTGTGTATTCATTATAATAAATTTAGCTGCATTCCAAATTTTGTTTGCAAAGTTTGATGCTTGTTCCAATTTTTCTGGCATGTATCTTATATCATTTCCCATTGTTGTACCAGATAATACTGAAAATCTTAAACTATCTGCTCCATATTTTTCAATTACTTCAATTGGATCTACACCATTTCCAAGAGTTTTTGACATTTTTCTTCCTTGACTATCACGAACTATTCCGTGTATTAAAACATCGCTAAATGGTTTTTCTTTCATTGCATATAATCCAGAGAATACCATTCTTGCTACCCAGAAGAAGATTATGTCATACCCTGTTACTAATACATTCGTTGGATAAAATGTTTTTAAGTCTTCTGCATCATTATTTGGCCAACCTAATGTTGAAAATGGCCATAATGCTGAACTGAACCATGTATCCAAAGTATCTGGATCTTGATGTAATTTTTCACTTCCACATTTTTCACATTTTTCTGGCGCTTCTTTTGCAACATTTATATGTCCGCATTCTTCACAATAATATGCTGGTATTTGATGTCCCCACCATAATTGTCTTGATATACACCAATCTTGAATATTTTCCATCCAGTTAAAATATGTTTTTTCGTATCTTTTTGGTACAAATTTTACATCATCATTTTTTACTGCTTCTATTGCTGGTTTTGCAAGTTCTTTCATTTTTACAAACCATTGCTCTGAAACTCTTGGTTCTATTGTTGTTTTACATCTTTCACATTTTCCAACATTGTGTGTATAGTCTTCTATTGAAACCAAAGCTCCTAGTTCTTCTAGTTTTTTTACAATTATTGGTCTTGCTTCTATTGCTTGCATTCCTTCAACTTCTGGCATAAGTTTTTTCATATTGCTTTTATCATCAAATACTTCAATAAATTCTAGATTATGTTTTAATCCTGCTTGATAGTCATTTGGATCATGTGATGGTGTTATTTTTACACAACCTGTTCCAAACTCTGTTTCTACAAATTCATCTGCAATTATTGGTATTTCTCTATTTACTATTGGAACTATACATGTTTTTCCAACTATATCTTTATATCTTTCATCATCTGGATTTACTGCAACTGCTGTGTCTCCTAACATTGTTTCCGGTCTTGTTGTTGCAACTTCTACATATCTATCTTCATCTTTTATTTTGTATCTTAAATGCCATAAGTGTGAAGCTTCTTCTTTATATTCAACTTCTGCATCTGAAATTGCTGTATGGCAATTTGGACACCAGTTTACCATTCTTGTTCCTTTATATATGTAGCCTTGGTTATATAGATTTATAAATTCTTCTAATACTGCATCTGATAATCCTTGATCTAGTGTAAATCTTCTTCTTTCCCAATCACATGAACAGCCTAATTTTCTTTGTTGTTCTTGTATTGTTCCACCATATATTCTTGTCCATTCCCATGCTTCTTCTAAGAATTTTTCTCTTCCTAAATCTTGTTTTGTTTTTCCTTCTGCTTTTATTTTTTGTACTACTTTCATTTCTGTTGAAATTGATGCATGGTCTGAACCAGGAAGCCATAGTGTGTTATATCCTTGCATTCTTTTGAAACGTATTAATATGTCTTGTATTGTTCCATCTAATGCATGTCCCATGTGTAATTTTCCTGTTACATTTGGTGGTGGCATCATTATACAATAACTTTCTTTTGTTTTGTCCATGCTTGGCTTGAAATATCCTTTTTTCTCCCATTCTTCATATAGTTCATCTTCAAAATCTTTTGGATTATATTTTCCTTCTAACATTATAAAATTCCTCCTTGTTACTAGTAAACTGTTATTTTATAAAATAATAAAACCCGCTCCATGTTTTAGAGCGAGTTTTTATCTCACATACTGTATTATAGAGCTTTTTTGTATGTGTATATTATTACATATTTTTACTAATTTTACAAGCTTTTTTAGTAAATTTACATAGCTCTTCTATATAATTCAATAAAATCTTCTACTGTTACTTCTCTTGGATTTCCTGGTTTACATGGATCTTCCATTGCTTTTTTAGCAAGCATTTCAAAATCTTCTTCTTTAGCACCATAGTCTTTTATTGTTTTTGTAATTCCTACTGATTTTCCAAGTTCTGATATCATCCATACAAATGTATTTATAACATCTTGGTCATTTAAGTGTGCTGCATCTGGTCTTCCAATTTCACATAAAATTTCTCTAAATCTTTGTGCTGTTGCTGAGTCTTCCCCATTGAATCTCATAACTGTTGGTAATAACATTGCATTAGCAATTCCATGTGGTGTATCATATACAGCTCCTAATTGATGTGCCATTGAGTGAACTATTCCTAATCCTACATTTGAGAACCCCATACCTGCTATATATTGGGCAAGTCCCATCATTTCAACTGCTGTTGGTTCTTTTTCATTTACAGCTGCTGTTAAATATTTAAATATTAATTTTATAGCCTTCATATGAAACATATCTGACATTTCATTATGCGCTTTTGTTATATAACCTTCAATTGCATGTGTTAAAGCATCCATTCCTGTTGCAGCAGCTAAACCTTTTGGCATTGATTCCATTAATTCTGAATCTACTATTGCAACTATTGGAATATCATTAGGGTCTACACATACCATTTTTATTTCTGCTTCTGGGTCTGTTATTACATAGTTTATTGTAACTTCTGAAGCTGTTCCAGCTGTTGTTGGAAGGGCTATTAAAGGCATTCCTTTATTAACTGTGTTTGATAATCCATTTAGTGATTTTATATCTGCTCTATCTGGGTTTGTCATTACAATTGATATTCCCTTTGCTGTGTCCATACTAGAACCACCACCAACTGCAACAATAACATCTGCTTTAGATTTTTTACAAGCAGCTACTCCATCTGTTACATTTTCTATTGTTGGGTTTGGTTTTATTTCATCATATAATTCGTATGGAATATTAGCATTTTTTAATAATTCTTCTACTTTTGCTGTTACTCCAGCTTCTACTAATGGTTTATCTGTAACTAAGAATACTTTTTCAAATTTTCTTTTTTGGATTTCACCAACTAGTTCTTCTCTTGCACCCCTTCCAAAATATGATGTTTCATTTAGCATAAATCTTACTGACATTTTTCATTCCTCCTTTGTTATTTTAGCCTTTTGGCTTTTTATCTTTCTTCATAATCTGATGGTATTTCAAATAAGTTTGTATCAACATTATTAGAAATATCTACTTTTAGTAATTCTTGTTTGTCATTTATAATTGTTTTTATATAAACTAATTTATTATTTTTAAAATAAAATCTTGTTTTAACATTTTGATTTTCTGTAACATTTGATGTATCTTGCATTGTAAAATCTGTTATACAGTTATATTCTTCATATTGATAATTTTTTCCATCTATTTTTTCTTCACCATTTTGATAGTCTCCTGAATTTATTACTTCTGATAATTGTACTTCAATTTTGTCTAAATCGATATCATTATTTGCATATGTATAATATGCTTTTTGATCATCAATTAGTAAATATGAATTTCCATCTTTTATAATAAATTTTGATTCTGTTCCATTATAAATAGTATCTGTATAAGCTTTTCCATCATTTTTTTCATAAATCATTTTATTATTATCATCTAATGTCGCCGTAAAACTATATGATTGATTTTGTTTTAAATTTTCATATAAATTTTCTAGTTTATTTGATGTAGTTCCTGTTTTAGATGTGTTTTTATTTATAAAAAAGAAACTTACTCCTAATATTGCAATTACTGCTATTACAGCTATTATAATGACTATTGTCTTCTTATTTTTCATTTTTTTGTCTCCCACTATATTTTACTCCTTTGTGAAAATTTTAATCATTTTTTAAATATAAATTTTAAATAATGATAATATAACATATGCTACATAATATAGAGCAACTATAATTGTGAATTTTTTGATAAATTCTGAATTTTTTTCTGTTCCTACTATAGCTTTTGCAGCAAAATATAGTAAAACTATTGATATTACTGAGCATAATTTATTAAATGGTGTTGTTATTATTGATACTTGTGTACTAAAAATTGTAAGTAAGCTTACTACTGATGCTAACACATTTGGTACATTTGCTGTAGTTACTGCTGTTATTATTTTTGTTAATGGCTTTTTATTTTTTGAATTTACAACCAATATTATTAATGACATTACAAGTATACTTATTGCTGGTGTTAATAAAGCTACTACTACTTCAAACATGTTATTAAATATTGAACCATATGCATATCTTCTCATGCCTATTGACATACATGTTCCAATTATTTCTGCTATTGTCCAAATTGCAAGTATTATCATTGCATATGTTAAGTTCTTTTTATTTTCTTTTGTTACTATTTCTTTTATTTTTCCTAATGGATCCTTAAACAATTCTGTAACAAATCCTTTTGTTTCAATACTATCTTTTTTGATATCAACTTGTTTTATTGTGTCTTTTACTTCACTCACTGTGCTTGATGCTTCATTTTTTAATTCTTCTGTTTTTGCTTTTTTCTCTTCTTCCATTTTTTATTCCCCCTTGGTTGATGGTTTTATAATATTTTTAAAATTTTAATAACACTTTTAATCTCCTAGATTTATTCCTATATCTCTTGCTGTTTTTACTAGGTCATGGTCCATTGTTACTTTTCTAAGGTTACTTTCTTCAGTATTTCCTGAAACAGCACCTATTTTTGTATTGTTTCCTACAACATCTTCTAATGAAACTGAATCTAATTTTCCATTTTTTATAACTGCTAATGTTCCGAATTTTCCTTCTAATGCTAGTTCCATTGCTTTTGTTCCATATTTTGTTGATAGAACTCTATCAAATGCTGTTGGTGTTCCACCTCTTTGCATATAACCAAGTGTTGTGTTTCTTGCTTCTAATCCTGTTAATTCTTGTAATTTGCTTGCTACAACTTGTCCTATTCCACCTAATTTTGTATTATCTACACCACTTCCATTATCTCTTACATTTGCAACTACCATTTCTCCATCTTTTGGTTTAGCACCTTCTGCAACAACTACTATACTAAAGTTTTTGCCTCTTTTCTTTCTGTTTTCTATTTTTGTTGCAACTCTATTTATATCATATGGTATTTCTGGAATTAAAGCTACATCGGCACCACCTGCTATTGCTGCTTCTAATGCTATCCAACCTGCATATCTTCCCATTACTTCTAAAACCATTATTCTATGATGTGTTGCTCCTGTTGTGTGTAATCTATCTAGTGCTTCCATTGCAACAGATACAGCTGTGTTATATCCAAATGTTATTTCTGTACATGCAACATCATTATCAATTGTTTTTGGAACACCTATTACATTTACACCTTTTGTTGAAAAATCTCTTGCTGATTTTTGAGTTCCATCTCCACCTAATGTAAATATACAGTCAAATCCAAATTCTTTTATATTTTCTATTGCTTGATCTGATAAGTCTTTATATTCAACACTTCCATCTTCATTTACAACTTTATAATTAAATATGTTTGCATTTGTTGAAGAACCTATTATTGATCCTCCCATAGGAAGTATCCCCACAGCTTCTCCACCTTCTGCTGTTGATAATCTTTCAAAATTCTTTTTTAATAATCCATTATATCCATCTATAATTCCATAACATTCAACATCATGGTTTTCAGCTGTTTTTACAATTGCTCTTATTACTGCATTAAAGCCTGATACATCTCCACCATTTGCCAATATTCCTACTTTTTTTAACATAAAAATCCTCCTGTTTGTTCATTTTTTATTATTATATCAATAATAATTTTTTTTACAACACTTTTAGAAATTTTTTTATAATTTTTCCAAATATTTTTTCTTCATTTTGTATGATGAATGTACATACCTATTTAATGTTATATTTATGTCACTATGCCCCAATATTTCACTTAAGGATTTAATATCCATTCCTACTTCTACACATTCAGTTGCAAAGGTGTGTCTTAATATATGGAATTTGTATGGCTTTATTTTAAGTGATTTTAACATTTCCTTGTATGAATTTTGAAATGTTCTTGGTTCTATGTATTTATCTTCTTTTCCTGTTAGCAAAAAACTTTCCGGATTATATTCTTTTTTTATTACTTTTAGTATTTCATATAATTTATTTGACATAGGTATAACCCTTATAGAACTATCAGTCTTAGGTTTGTCTATTATTACTTTCGACTTTTTATCTTTTTGACTATACACCCTTTGTAATGTGTGATTTATGCTTATTGTTCTTTCACTAAAATCAATATTTTCCCATTTTAATGCACATAATTCTCCTATTCTCATTCCTGTATTTAGACATATCAAGATTCCTATACTTTTTAAAGAATTTTCTTTTATACAGTATTTTTCTATTTTATTTCTTTCTCTTTTGGTTAAAATTTTTAATTTTTTGTTTTCCAATTTTGGAAGTTCTATGTTTTCATATTTTATTTGGTAATTGTATTTGTTATTTGCATATTTTAATATTGCTTTTAACACATTTAATATATCTCTTACTGTCTTACTTTCATACTCTTCTTCAAGCATTTCTACGAATTCTGCATAATCATATTTCTTCAATTTTCTTACTTTGCAATTGCAAAATGTTGGCATTAAATATTTATATATTTTATATTCATAATTAAAATATGTTGATTTTTTTATTTTTTTCTTTTTACTTTCTAACCATTCTTTTGCTATATCTTCAAAGTAATCTTCCTTTCCTATTTTCTTTAGTTCTTCTCTTAGTACATTTCTTAGTTCTTCTAATTGTTTCATTCTTTTTTCTCCTTTTTTTCTGTTGTTTGATATTAGACATTGTACTAACTTTTTTTATATAAAACAATTTGTTCTTATTTTTTAGTTTGTAAAAATAATGGTTTTAGTTTTATCTTTTCCTTGACGCTGTAAGCATAAAAAAATAGTGCAAATTTGCACTATTTTTTAGAAATACATAAATTTAATCAAAAATAGAATTCTTGTATTTAAACCGATTAGCATCACCCACGAATCGTCCAAAACATTCTCTAGCTGCTCTTGCCCATTTAAGGCCATTAGGTTTTTCTTTTACTTCATGTTCTAAACCATAGATATAATCTAATTCGTCTTCTAACATGTGGATGAATTTTTTTTCTTTAGTATAACCGACGACTTCAAATATCTCATCTCCATATATGGCTAAGATAATTCCATTTAAATTTTCTTTCTTTGTAATATATACATCAAAATTCTCCCACTTTTCTTTCTTCCCAGAAAATGATTTATAAAGTTCTATATCACTACTTTCGTATTCATTTGTTATATAAAATCCTTTACCATCATCTAAAAACAGCATCTTTTTATTTTCTCGATAAACCCAATAGGCATTCTTGTCCCCAATTTTTTCTATCTTTGATGCTTTAAATATTTCTTCACCAATTATATACCAGTTGCTGTTCTCCACCGGTAATTTTTTCTTTTCATCTTCATAGTATTGACAATTTTCTAATCCTAATGGATTTATTTTCTTTCTTTCTCCATTTTTTTCTACAAGATAATAGTTCTTTTTTTCTATTCCTATTAATTTTTCTTGAAAGTTTTCATCTTGGATTGTCTCTAATCTATCATACATTGGTCTTATGGCAAAATCTAAATTTTTATCTAATGTACCATATAATTTTGTTTTTACGTCTTCTATTAATACAGTGTCATTATCTAATTTTCTAAAACATTTATCATATGAAACTATTTCTTTCATATCATTGATTACAACGCTTCCTTCTTCATACATAGGGAATATAAGAAAAAATTTATCATTAATTGGGAATTGTTTTATCTCATCATAATACTTTGGCTCTAATAGAAGTTCACCTTTTCTATTAACATAGCCTACTGCTTTGGCATATTTCCTACCCTTTCTATAGTATCTAATTATTTTAGCTATTCCTTTTTCATCAAATTCTTCTATTTCATGAAAATTTGGTTCAAAAAGTTCTTTTCCATCCTCATCTATAAATCCATAAAATTGAAGTTTCTTAATTTTGGCAATACCTTCGCTAAATATAGAAATATCATCATATATTGGCTTTACAATTTCTTCCCCTTTTTCATTTATAATTCCTTTTAATCCTTTTAGTTCTACAATTGCTAAACCATTAGATTGATATTCATGAATTTTATCGTATTTTTGTCTCCTTTCACTATTTTCTTTTAAATTTCCTTTTGTCATCACCTTGTTGCTCATATTTCATTCTCCTTCTACATTTCAATTTTGAATGCATATATATTTTATGTCAATTTTATGTTTTTGTCAATATTCATTAATTTTTTATTAATTTCTTTATTTTACTCAAAATTTGCAGTATAATTATCTTTATAAATTCAAACTAAAATGGAGATAAAAATATGGAAAGATACACACCAAAGTCCAATGAACGGATTAACAAAAGAACAAGTAGAAATTCGAGTCAAAGAAAAAAATGTAAATTATGATTTAAGTTTACCAACAAAAAGTATAAAACAAATTTTGTATGAAAACTTTTTCACTTTGTTTAACTTTTTAAACTTATTTTTAGCAATTATAATTTTTATGGTTGGCTCATATAAAAATATGCTTTTTCTCGCAATTGTAATTATAAATACATCAATTAGCACAATACAGGAAATACATTCAAAAAAGATTATTGATAAATTATCTGTGCTAGCGGAAAGTAAAGCAAATGTTATAAGAGATTCTAAAAAAATTGAAATTCCTATTGATGAAATAGTTTTAGATGATATTATAGAATTCAAAACAGGAAAACAGGTTGCAACTGACAGCATTATACAAGATGGAGAAGTTTTGGTTAATGAATCTTTCATAACTGGTGAGCCAAACAGTATTACAAAAAAAGCTGGTGATATGATTTTATCTGGAAGTTTTATTATTAGCGGTCATTGTTTAGCTAAAGTTGAACATGTTGGAATTGACAATTATGCTTCCAAAATATCAAGTGGAGCAAAATATGTTAAGAAAATTAATTCAGAAATAATGATTTCTTTGCAAAAAATAATTAGATTTCTAACTTTTGCAATTATACCTATTGGCCTTGCACTATTTGTTAGTCAATTCTATTTTCAAAAGTTACCAATTGACCAATCTGTAATTCATACTGTTGCTGCAATAATTGGTATGATACCAGAAGGACTTGTTTTACTTACAAGTACAGTTCTTGCAATTAGTGTCATTCGTTTATCTAAATCAAAAGTTCTTGTTCAGGATTTATACTGTATCGAAACTTTAGCAAGAGTGGATACTTTATGTTTAGACAAAACTGGCACTTTAACTAAAGGAGATTTAGAAGTAGTAAATATAATAAACTTAACTAAAAATCGTGATAATAACTTATTAGAAGATGACACTTTAGAAAATGTTTTAGCTAATTTAGCGAAATTTTCTGAAGATGAAAATCCAACTATTATGGCTATAAAAAATAGATTCCAAAAACTTTTTTCTGAATTTTCACCTATAAAGAAAGTTGCATTTTCTTCTGAAAGGAAGTGGTCTGGAATAAGCTTTAAAAATACAGGCAGTTATATTATAGGTGCACCAAGTTTTGTATTAGGAAATGACTATAACAACTACAAAAATGAAATTGAAAAGTACAGTAAAGATTATAGAGTTTTAATTGTTGCCCATTCTGAAAATAATTTTGAGAATAATTCTTTACCAAAAAATATTGTACCTATTGCTCTTGTATTATTAATTGATACATTAAGAGAGAATGTAAATCAAACTTTAAAATATTTTTACAAACAAAATGTTGATATAAAAATAATATCTGGCGACAATCCATTAACTGTTTCTCAAATTGCTAAACATGCTGGTTTTAAAAAATATGACAATTTTATTGATATGACTACTGTTTCAGATGATGAATTAGAAAATGTTGCACTAAAGTATTCTATTTTTGGTAGAGTTTCCCCTACTCAAAAACTTGGATTAGTAAAGGCTTTGCAACGTAATGGAAAAACAGTTGCTATGACAGGTGATGGTGTAAATGATGTTCTTGCATTAAAGCAAGCTGATTGCAGTGTAGCTATGGCAAATGGCAGTGATGCAACTAAAAATGTATCCCAATTAATTTTATTAAACTCTGACTTTTCTTCTATGCCAAAGGTCGTAGCAGAAGGAAGAAGAACTATAAATAATATTCAAAGATCTGCATCTTTGTTTTTAGTAAAAACTATCTATTCTTGTTTACTTGCTCTTATGAGTCTGCTAATGCAAGAAAATTATCCATTTGTTCCTATTCAACTAAGCCTTATTAGTTTTGTAACAATAGGTACTCCTTCATTTTTACTTGCATTAGAACCAAATAAAGAAAAAATAACAGGTTCATTTTTAAAAAATATATTGAAAAAAGCTCTTCCAACTGGATTAATTTGTGCAATATCAATATTCTTCCTAACATTATTAAGTAAATTCAATATAATTGAAACTAATAAATTATCTACATTATGTATAATATCAACTGGTTTCTGGGGACTTTTATTACTATTTAGTTTTAGTAAATCTAGAAAAAGTGAGGAAAGCTCACTTCCATTTTCTATATATAGACTACTACTAGCTATATGTATGACAATAATCTTTATCTTTGCAATCACCTATTTTTCTACGTTTTTTAACATCAACTTATAAAATTAAAAAGCAATCTAAATTTATTAACTTAGGTTGCTTTTTAATTTTTTTATTTGTATAATATTTTTAAGAATTTTGAAAGGAGTTTTTTGTATGGAAAATGAAGTAAATGTACAAAATAAAATATTCGGAAAAACATTTTTCTGGATGTTTTTAGGCCTTCTTGGGTCTGGAATAATTGCTATGTATACATATTCTTCAGGATTATATGCTAACATTGTTTTAGATGGATATTTCAATGTTTTGCTTATTTTTGAATTACTAGTTGTTCTATTATTTAGTTTTCTTTTTAGAAAATTATCTCCAACACTAGTAGGCATTCTGTATTTTGTATACGCAATGCTAAATGGTGTAACTTTATCAGTAATATTTGCAGTTTTCGAACTTTATTCAATAATTTACTTATTTGTCATATCTGCAATTGTATTTGCTGTATTTAGTTTTATTGGATATAAAACTGATAAAGATTTAAGCTCATGGAGCCCTTATATTACAGTATTCATAATTGCAGGATTAGTTCTTTCTATAATTAATTTATTTATTATAAAAAGTTCTGGACTAGATTTAATTATTGATTGGTTCATTTTAGCAGTATTTTGTGGTGTTACAATTTATGACATTAATAAAATTAAGCTTTTACAAGAAGAACCTGATATTGACCAAGAAAAAATACACATATATTGTGCTATGCAATTATACTTAGACTTTATCAATATTTTCTTAAGAATTCTTTCTATCTTTGGAAAAAGAAGAGATTAATTCTAAAAAACTCTCAAGCATTATTTGCCTGAGAGTTTTGATTTTATTCTATTTCATCATTACAATCTTCAAATTGTGAGTTATATAAATCTGCATAGAATCCATTTTTAGCTAGCAATTCTTCATGTGTTCCTTGTTCTACTATATCTCCATGATTCATTACTAATATTAAATCTGCATTTTTTATTGTTGATAATCTATGTGCTATTATAAATGATGTTCTGCCTTCCATTAAATTATCCATAGCTTTTTGAATTTGTATTTCTGTTCTTGTATCTATTGAACTTGTTGCTTCATCTAGTATTAATATTTTTGGATTTGCAAGTATTACTCTAGCAATTGTTAATAATTGTTTTTGACCTGCTGAAACATTACTTGATTCTTCATTTAAAACTGAGTTGTATCCATTTGGTAATGTTTTTATGAAGTGATGTACATGTGCTGCTTTAGCTGCTCTTATAACATCATCATCTGATGCAGTTTCATTTCCATATTTCAAGTTGTCTTTTACTGTTCCACCAAATAGCCATGTATCTTGAAGAACCATTCCAAACATTTTTCTTAGTTCTCCACGGTCCATATCTTTTATATTATGACCATCAACTAGGATTTCTCCTGAGTTAACATCGTAAAATCTCATAAGTAGTTTTACCATTGTTGTTTTTCCAGCCCCTGTTGGCCCAACAATTGCTATTTTTTGTCCTTCCTTTACTGTTGCACTAAAATCATTTATTATAGTTTTTTCTGGATTATATCCAAAATGCACATGGTTAAATTCTACATTTCCTTTTAATTTACTTGTATCTACATTTCCTTTTTCAGTTTTTACTTCTTCTGGTTCTTCTAAAAATGTAAATACTCTTTCTGTTGCTGCAATCATTGCCTGTAACATTGCTGAAATTTGAGCAATTTGTATTATTGGTTGTGTAAATTGTTTATTATATTGTATAAAGCTTTGAATATTTCCAACTGTTATTGTTCCTTGTATTGCTAAATAACCACCTGCAACTGCTACTCCCACATATCCTATGTTCGCAATAAAGTTCATTATCGGAAACATAAGTCCTGATAAGAATTGTGATTTCCAGCCTGAATGATATAATTCATCATTTGCTTTTTTGAATTCGTTTGTTACTTTTCCTTCTCCATTAAATACTTTTACAATATTTAAACCACTATATATTTCTTCAACTTGCCCATTTACGTGTCCTAAGTAGTCTTGTTGTTTAACAAAGTATTTTTGTGATTTTCCTACTATTTTTTTTACTATAAATGTTGATACTGGAAGTATTATTAATGATATTAATGTCATTTGCCAACTTATTGATAACATCATTAATAAAATTCCTATTAATGTACATATTGATGTTATTATTTGTGTTATTGTTTGATTCAAGTTTGAACTTAATGTATCAACATCATTTGTAACTATTGATAAAACTTCTCCATGTGTTCTTTTATCAAAATAATCCATTGGTAGTCTATTTATTTTTTCTGCTATATCATTTCTAAGTTTATATGTTATTTTCTGTGCTATTCCTGTCATCGTAAAACCTTGGATAAAAGAGAATAATGCACTTACAACATACAATGCTAACAATGTTAATAGTATTTGACCAATTTTGCCAAAGTCTATTCCATCTCCACCAGATAGTTTGCTAACTAATCCGTTAAATATTTCTGTTGTTGCATTTCCTAGTATTTTAGGTCCAACAATTGTAAATATTGTGCTACCAATTGCAAATATAAATACTATAATTAATGCTAATTTATATTTAGATAAGTAGTTACTTATTAATTTTTTTGTTGTCTTTTTAAAGTCTTTTGGTTTTTCTGTTGTATGAGCTCTTCCTGGCCCACCCATTGGTCCTGGCATATTTATTCCCCCTTTCCTTTGTTTTCTTTATTTTTTGTTAGTTCTTCTTCAGAAAGTTGTGATAATGCAATTTGTCTATATGTTTCATTATTTTTCATTAATTCTTCATGTGTTCCTATTCCTACAACTTTTCCTTCTTCTAGTACTACAATTTGGTCTGCATTTAAAATAGTGCTTATTCTTTGTGCTACTATTATTACTGTTTTGTTTTCAGTTTTTTCAGCTAACGCTTCTCTTAACTTGCTATCTGTTTTAAAATCTAATGCTGAAAAACTATCATCAAATACAAATATTTCTGGGTCTTTTGCTATTGCTCTTGCTATTGATAAACGTTGTTTTTGTCCACCTGAAACATTTCCACCACCTTGGGCAATTTCATCTTTATATTTTTTCTCTTTTGAATCTATAAATTCTGTTGCTTGTGCAATTTCAGCTGCTTCAATCATTTTTTCATCTGACATATTTTCATCAGAATATTTTATATTTGATTCAATTGTTCCAGAAAATAATATTCCTTTTTGTGGCACAAATCCAATTATATCTCTTAATTGTTTTTGTGATACATCTTTTACATTTACACCATCTATTAATAGTTCTCCACCAGTTACATCATAAAAACGTGGTAATAAGTTCACTACTGTTGATTTTCCACTTCCTGTGCTTCCTATTATTGCTGTTGTTTGACCTGGTTTTGCTGTAAAGTTAATGTCTTCTAATATTTCTGTATCAGCATCTGGATATCTGAAACTTACATTTTTAAATTCTACTAATCCCTTCTTATTATTATCAAATTTCTTTATTTCTGGTTTATCTTGTATATCAGGTTCTGTTTCTAATACTTCATTTATTCTGTTTGCAGATACTGAAGCTCTTGGTAACATTATTGATATCATTGAAATCATTAAAAATGCCATAACAATTTGCATCATGTATTGGATAAATGCCATCATGTCTCCTACTTGTAGTAATCCTTCTTCTACTCCATGTCCACCTACCCATACTACTAAAATCATTATTGAGTTCATTATAAACATTAATAGTGGCATCATCATTGACATTGCTCTGTTTACAAATACATTTGCTTTCATTAAGTCTTTATTAGCATTATCAAATCTTTTTTCTTCTCTTTTTTCTTGATTAAATGCTCTTATTACTGGTAACCCTGTTAATATTTCTCTTGATACTAGGTTCAATTTATCTGTAAGTTCTTGTAACTTTTTAAACTTCGGCATAGCTATTATGAATAGTGTTCCAACTACAAATAATATTGCAAGTATTGCTACTCCTATAATCCACGCCATTGAATTATCACTACTTGTTAATACTTTTATAAAGCCTCCAACTCCTATTATTGGCGCATATACTACAACTCTAAATAACATTGTTATTAATTGTTGTATTTGTTGTATATCATTCGTACTACGAGTTATTAATGATGCTGTTGAATATTGGTTTAATTCTTTATTTGAAAATGTTAATACTTTTGTAAATACTTTTTCTCTTAAATCTCTTCCCAATCTTGCTGCAACTCTTGATGAGAATAACATTACTAATACTGCTGAAACCATTGTAATTGCTGCTACACCTAGCATTTGCATTCCTGTTTTCCAAATGTAATCATTTTGAATTTTGTCTGTATCTATTCCTAAATTTTTATATACTTCTTTTACAGAAGATATTGCTGCTTGAGTTCTTATTGAGTCTGACATGTCTTTGATTTTTTCTGTGAATTGTTCCATCATTTGGTTTCTTTGTTCTTCTGGCATGTTTTTTAATATATCCATTAAGCTCATATTTTGAAAAATTTGTTTTTGAGCTTCTGGCATATTAGCTGTCATTTGTTCTTTAATTTTATTAGCCGTTTCTTCACTATTTATTATTGACATTATCATTAATGGTGTTGACAACTTTGTTTCTAATTCTTCTTTTTGGTCTTTTTCCATTTCTTTTAATATGTACATTGTATTTGGTTCGATTTTATAATCGTTTCCAAAATACTTTTTAGCTATTTTTTGCTCTTTTTCATTTAGTGTGTCACCCAACAGTGTATAACTATTTGATATTTCATCACTATCTTCTGAGAACATCAATATTTGTTCCATATTTTCTTTTGATATAAATTCTGGTACAGCTACTTCTATTCCACCAGCTTGTATTCCTGTGTTTACAATTTTAGATGTATAATCTGGTAATGTTAAGTCTGTTTTTGCTTGTACACACAATAATATTACTATCGCTACAACTGCCCAAAATGAATTTTTTAAGTTTTTTAATACCTTTAACATTTCCTTCTCCTTTTCTTTTTTGTTTTTTCTTTTGAGTTTTTTTAATCTACAGTATTTTTATATTTTATAGGTTGAAAATAACACTATGTCATTATATGTGACACAGTGTCATTTTGTCAATACTCTGAATGTGAATTTTCTGTGAATTCGCATTCTATTTTTCTATATTTTTTTACATTTTTCTAAATACACCAGCTACTTTTCCTAATATTTCACATGTTGGAACTATTATTGGATCCATTGTACTGTTTTCAGGCTGTAGTCTAATATGATCTTTTTCTTTATAAAATGTTTTTACTGTTGCTTCATCTCCTATTAATGCAACTACTATTTCTCCATTATTTGCCATGTTTTGTCTTTTTACTAAAATATAGTCTCCATCTAATATACCAGCTTCTATCATACTTTCTCCTCTTACTGTTAGCATAAAGCTTTCAGAGTTTCCGACAAAGTCAATTGGAATTGGGAATGTATCTGTTACATTTTCTACTGCTAATATTGGCTCTCCCGCTGTTATTCTGCCTATTATTGGAACTTCAACTAGCTCTTTTTGTGTATAATAATCTTTACTTGATGTCTTTTTAACTTCTCCTGAACCACCTTTTAACAATCTTAGTGTTCTTCCTTTTTTATCTTGTTTCTTTATATATCCTTTGTCTTCCAATTTTGCTAAATATCCATGTACCGTTGCTGTTGAGCTTAGTCCAACCGCTTTACATATTTCTCTTACTGATGGTGGATACCCTTGTGTCATTATTTGTTTTTCGATGAATTTTAATATTGATTTTTCTCTTTTATTTAATTCTGGTTTTTTTCTTGGCATATTTTTCACTCCCATTTTTTCTATTTGAGCACATAATATCATACAAACAAAAAAATGTCAAACATATTTTTGGATTTCTCCTATTTTTCTTAGCTATTTATAATTATTTTTATACTACTATTGCTTTTATTTCATTTTCTTTTAGTCCTGTTATTTCCATTACTTCTTCTGAGCCTATTTTTCTTTGCAACATCTTTTTAGCTAATTCTATTTTTTCTAATTTTCTGCCTTCAATTCTACCTTCAATTCTACCTTCCTTTAAGCCTTCTGTTTTCCATTTCTTTTTTCCTTTCTGCTCTCCTCTTCTTAATCCAGACTCATATTTCTTATTTTCTCCAATCTTTCTTAAAAATTCTTCTGTTCTTATTGAATCATATAATTCTTCTTGTTCTGGCCCTACACTTATTACTTTCATTGTTTTTACTGCTTTGTCTACTTTTTTGTTTTCTTTTCTTGCCATCTCTATCATATCCTTTCTTCCTGCAAATAACCACATCCATTGTTCTAGTTTTTCTTTTACTCCTGCATTACTTCTTTTGAATTTTGGTATCTCTAGTATATGAACTTCTATATAATCACTGGCTATTTGCTTTTCTTTTTTATATCCTATATCTACATAGCTTTTTTCTTCTGTTTCTCTATATCTCATTTGTGCTACATTGTGATAACTATTTCTTTCTACACAGTTGTAATTTAATATGCATATTATTATTGTTTTGTTTAATTTAGTGTATTTATCACCTTTTCTTAGTTGTTCTGATATTAATTTTCCTGCATATGTTGTTAATCTTTCTTCCATGTTATATTTATTTTTGGCTTGCATTTCAACATCTATTATGGTTTTATCTTCAAGTTCTACCTTTATATCTAATGTTCCGGATTTCCCATTTTTCTTATCTTTAACCATCTCTGGATTTTTTACTGATATTTTCTGTATCTGCATATTCAATATTGATTCCAACAAATCTTTTAAAATATCTTCATTTCCTTCACACCCAAAAACTCTTTTAAACATAAAGTCATATGTTATTGGTATTAATTCTTCTTTTGTTTCATTTTTGTTTTCTGCTTCTTGCATTCTTCTCCTTTCCATTTTACCAAATGGATTTAGTGGATACAATACCATTTGATTTAATATTTACTTATTAGTACAATAGTGCACAGTTATTACTTCATATCATTTTTCAATTTTCTTTTTAGTTTTTATTGGTATTTTGCCTGAAATCGGCTTCAGATTTAAACTTTAAAATTTTGTAATTAAATATTTTAGAATAATAATTTTCATTTTGCAACAATTGTGCAATATTTTTACTTTGCATAGTTTATCAGATTTTAGATCTTTTTGCAATAGTTTTTATAAAAAAATATAGTATTGAAAAATTGCTCATTTAAGCATTTCTCCAATACTATATTTTTATTCATCTTCTAAAGTTTCATCATATTCGAACTCATAGTCTATATCTGAATCAACATTATCATGTTGTTCATGGATATTGGGTTTCACATTTTGAGTTTTGTTTTCTTTTGGCTGTTTATTTTTGTTTTGCTCATTTTTAGTATTATTTTTTTGCATCTGTTTTAATATTGTTTGTGTTTCTTCCTTTTTATTTTTCATGTGTGTGTTCATCATATTATTTGTTCTTTCTATTAAATCTGGCATATAATCTAATAACTTATCTAATGATGATGTATGATTTACAGGCATTAATTTTACTCCATTTGGTTGTATTACTAAAAATGCAACTGGGTTTATTGTAACTCCTGCCCCGGAACCACCACCAAATGGTAGTCTATATTGAATTTCTTCTTCTTTATCTTTTTTAGTGTATTCATCAACTGTTTCTCCCTTAAATTCACTTCCTCCTGCTGCAAAGCCAAATGATACTTTTGATATTGGTATTATCACAATATTGTTTGATGTCTCTATTGGTTCTCCTATAATAGTATTTACATCTATCATGTCTTGAATGCTATTCATAGCTGTAATCATAAGCCCTTCTATTGGATGTTCGCTCATTTTCATTCCTTCTTTCCTTTTTCTTTAAATTCCATATTATATTTATAATATTAACTGTTTTTATTTCAAATATACCTTCAAATATGAGATTTAATATATTTTGCCCTATATATACTGGTTGTATATTAAATTTTTGATTTTCATGTTTTGATATTTTTTTGTTTAGATATATTCCTAAAAATATGCTTAAATATCCAACTATTAAAGCTGTTATTTTAGCATCTTCTGTTCCTAACAATAGTTGCAAATTCCAATATTCAATTTGAATTTTTATTTTTTTTAGTTCTTTTAAAATTTCTTTATCAATTTTTTTCTTATTTTGAATAATATCTATTTCTGCTTGTCTTACCTTCTCTTTTAATTGTAACTTTTCTAATTTAGTTTGCGTAATGTTTATTTTTAATATTGGTATCTTTTTTAGTATGTACATAGTTATTATTATTTTATAATCTTTATTTAATTTTCTTTTTATGCCAGAAGAGTTAAAACGAATATTTCTAACTTGAATTTGAATTTTAGATAATATCAATATAATGTTTATTAATATTACAATTATTAATAATATAAAAAGAAAAGCCAATATATTCGCCCCCTTGTTATATGTGGTTGCTTATTTATATTAGCTTTTCCATTTTTTTCTTTTTTAAACACTTTGTTATTAGTTTATTATAAAACTTTGTATTAGACAATTTTTCATTTCAATATTATGAAGTTTTTTTCGCTTTTTCTACTGTTATATCTCCAAACAAAGTCTCTTGAGTTGTTTCTACTTTGCTTCTTCTAGATAATTCTAGTAACCCTGAAAATGCTGTTACTACTTCTTGTTTATTATGTTTTTTTATTGAAAATAATTTATTAAATATAAAACTTTTTTGTTTTACTAGTACTTTAAACATTTCCTTTACTTTACTTGCCACTGTATAATTATCTGTTATTGCTATTTTTTCTATATTTTTTGCATTTTGATTTATCTTGTCATTGTTTCTTTCTACCAGTTTTGCATATAGTGTAGGTATTATTGTATTGTCATAGTCCTTTTCTATTTTTTGTTTTGGCAATTCTATTTCTTCTTGTCCTTTAAAATATCTTTTAGAGTATTCTTGATAATTTTCTTTAAATACTTTGCTAATTTCTTTGAATTTTTTATATTCTATGATTCTTCTTATTAGCTCTTCTTCAGTTATTTCTTCCTCTTCTTCCTCTTGTTGTGGTAGAAGTTTTTTAGACTTTAAAAATAACAATGTTGATGCCATTACTAGAAATTCACTAGCTATTTCTAAATTTAGTTTTTCTTGTTCATTTAAATAGTCTAAATATTGATCTGTTATTTCACTTAAGTTTATGTCATATATGTTCATTTTGTTTTTATCTATTAAGTGGCATAATAAGTCTAGTGGCCCTTCAAAGTTATCTATTTTTATTGCGTATTTTTTTGTTTCTAATGTTAGCATCGCCATTTTTTATTTTCTCCTTTTTATTGTTCCATTGCTGTATTTATATTCTCTATTTTATATCCTTTTTTTGCTAGAAATTGCTTTATTTCTATTGGTTCCATTGAACTTTGCTTTTTATATATTATATTTGAAGCTGATTTTATTTCATATTGTTCTAATTCTTCTCTATTTTCATATAAATAGTCTTCTATATCATTTGTTTTTAAACCTTTTGCCATTAATTTATATCGTATTTCTCTTATTGATAGATTTTTTAGTATCATAAAGTTGTTTATTGTTCTATCTATATAATCTTTGTCATTTATATATCCAGCTTCTTTTAAGTATTGTATTACATCTTCTAATAAGTCTTCTGCCGTTGTTTTCGCAAATTTGTTTCTTACTTCATGTTCACTTCTTTTTTTATATAATATATATTTTAGTATTTTTGTTTTTTCTTTATCAAATTCTTCAATAGTATACAATGTTTTTACCTACTTTTTATTTTATTCATCATCATCTTCTGCACTTGGTAGTTCTTCTCCTAAGCTTTGTTCAAATGCTTTTGCAAAATTATCTCTTACTTTTGATTCTATGTCTGCAAGCATTTCTGGATGCTCATGTAAATATCTTTTTACGTTTTCTCTACCTTGTCCTATTCTTTCTCCATTATAGCTGAACCATGAGCCCGCTTTTTCTACTATGTCTAAGTTTACTGCCATATCTAGTATATTTCCTTCTTTTGATATTCCTTGTCCATATACTACATCAAATTCAGCTTCTCTGAAAGGTGGCGCAACTTTATTTTTTATTACTTTTACACGAACTCTATTTCCTTTGAATTCTCCATCTTGTTTGATGTTCTCAATTTTTCTTATGTCCATTCTTACAGATGCATAGAATTTTAATGCTCTACCACCTGTTGTTGTTTCTGGATTTCCAAACATTACTCCAATTTTCTCTCTTAATTGGTTTATAAATATTAATACTGTTTTTGATTTGTTTATTGCTCCTGCTAGTTTTCTTAATGCTTGTGACATTAATCTTGCTTGTAATCCCATGTGTGAATCTCCCATGTCACCATCAATTTCTGCTTTTGGTACTAAAGCTGCTACAGAGTCTACTACTATAACATCTAATGCTCCACTTCTTACTAAGCTTTCTGTTATTTCTAATGCTTGTTCTCCTGTATCTGGTTGTGATACTATTAAATTATCTATATCTACACCTAGTTTTTTTGCATATACTGGGTCTAATGCGTGTTCTGCATCTATAAATGCTGCTTCTCCACCCATTTTTTGTGCTTCTGCAACTATATGTAATGCTAATGTTGTTTTTCCTGATGATTCTGGTCCAAATACTTCTATTATTCTTCCACGTGGTACTCCTCCAATTCCTAGTGCTATGTCTAAGCTTAATGCACCTGTTGGAATTGCTTCTATTTCCATTGCTTTAAATTCTCCTAATTTCATAACAGAGCCTTTTCCAAATTGTTTTTCTATTTGGCTCATTGCCATTTCTAGTGCTTTCTTTTTTTCTGTATTTTCGCTCATAATTTTCCTCCTTAAATTTCTTTGAACTTTTGTTTGCTATCGCTATTATATATCAAATATTTGTTTTGTCAATACTTTTTCTAAAAAAAGTTTCTTTATTTATACCAACCTTCTACTCCATAAAATAAGTTAAACCAGTTAGGTGTTATATCTCCTACTAAAGAACTGTTATATGCTACTATATATTTGTTAGTATATAAACTTATATATGGTATATCTGTTTTATAAATTTCCATTAATCTTTGATATTTTTCTTTTAAAACATTATCATCATTTGTATTTTTCACTTCATTCATTATGTTTGTTATTTCATCATTTGAATAGTTTGCCATGTTGTTTTCGCCAAAAAATGTTGATAAATTTGGACTTGGTGATAGTGTCATATTACATAGTGCCATATCATAATTTTTGGTATTTATCATATTATTGTATTGGTCATCAGCAACTTGCACTATATTTATATAAATTCCGTTGTGAATCTAATTGTGTTTTTATATTTTGTGCTACTGCAACTCTTTCTGCATCACTCGCTCTTACTAACAAATTTAGTGCTAATTTTTGTGTTTTATAATTTTCTGTTTTTTGCCATGAACCACTTCTATTTACCCATCCATTTTCTGTTAGCAATTGTTTGGCTTGTTCTTGATTATAACCGCTACTTGCATCTTGTGATTGTGCTAGCCAGTTCCCATAGTCTAATGGGAAACTACTGCTATAGCATTTGTTATTTAATACACTTGAATTTATATTTTCTTTATCTATTGAATATGATATTGCTTTTCTCACTTCCTGTTTTGATAAGAAATAATTTGCTGTGTTTAATGCTAAAAATGTGTGACTTCTTCCTTTCATTTCTTTTGAACTATATCCAAGTGTTCCAATATATTCTTGTACATTTCCATTGTCTGTTCCTATCATATCTAAGTTTCCGATTTTAAAACTATTGTATAGTTCTCCAATTGATGAATATAGATTTACTGTTACCTTTTCTAATGTTATTTCTTTATCTTTGTTCCACCAGTTTGTGTTTTTTTCTAATGTTATATATGATGATTGAACTTCTGATATTTTGAATTTTCCTGTACCTATTGGTGATGAATTTTTTCCTGTTGTTGCAAAGTCTTCTCCTTCATAATATTGCTTTGAAAGTATCGGAAATGTTAAATTATATTCGAAAAATGGTACTTCTGTATCTAAATTTATTTTTACAGTGTAATCATCTACAATGTCTATTCCAGTTACATTCTGTACATTTGCTGAATATATTGTGTCACTATCTTTTAATCTATCTATAGTAAATTGAACATCTTCAGCTGTAAATCTTTGTCCATCTGACCATCTAACATTTTCTCTTAATTTTACTAAATATGAGTTATCACTTTGTTTTGCCCATTCTTTTGCTAAACAGGCTTCTGCCTTGTAATCTGATGTTAAGTTTACTAATGGTTCATATACTAGTTTTGTTATATCTTGCACATTTTTATTTTTACTTAGTATTGGGTTCATTGTATCTAAATTTGCTATTCCAAGTTTTATTTCTTTTGTTTTGCTGTCTTGACTATTGCTTGATGTGTATTCTTCCTCTTGTTTTTTTATTTGTTCATCTTTTTTTATTTTGTAAACTGCAAAGATTAGTATTATAATTATGAATATTATAAATAAATATTTTATCCAATTTGATTTCATATTTAATCTCGTTCCCTCCTAAAATGTACAATGCTATCATACATTAATTTAGGAAATTTTTCAAGATTTTTTTGATATAAAACATGATTAAAATTTTAAGATTTAAATATATGACTTTAATCTAATAAAACTAAAACATTTTGTTTTTATAGTTTAACAGAAAAAATCAAATTTTGCAACAGTCTATAAAAAATTCCCAAAAAAACTTGTTACAAAATTTGATTTTTCATTTATCTATTTATTTTAAGCTCTTGATTCTACAATTAGCTTTATGCCTGTTCTATCTTCACCTTCTACTTCAACTTCAGCAAAAGCTGGTATGCATACCAAGTCAACTCCAGATGGTGCCACAAATCCTCTTGCTATCGCTACTGCTTTTACCGCTTGATTTAATGCCCCTGCTCCAATTGCTTGCATTTCTGCCTTGTTTGATTCCTTTACCAAACCAGCTATTGCTCCTGCTACTGAATTTGGATTTGATTTTGATGAAATTTTTAAAATCTCCATATTTTTTGCCTCCTAAATTTTTATTTTTGTTGTTGCAACTTTTATGGTTTTATTTTACATTATTTGGAAATAGTTGTAAAGCATTTTTTCAAATTTTTAACAGCTTTTCATCGCAGTAAAATCCCTATTTCGACAGCTTTTGGCAGGTTTTCTCATAATACTATTTAATATATATTCTTTCTATATTTTTTGCTTTATTTGTTGTATCATCAATGTCAAATACAACACCATTTAAAATGCATTCTCCATTTGCTATTCTATATCTTTCTGGTAATGTTGTTTCAAATCTTTTTATTGATGCAGACACATCCATTCCTATTACTGATTTTTTAGGTCCTGTCATTCCTATATCTGTTATATATGCAGTTCCTTTTTCTAATATAGTTTCATCTGCTGTTTGTACATGTGTATGTGTTCCATATATTGCAGTTGCTTTTCCATCTAAGAAATATCCTAATGCTATTTTTTCTGCTGTTGCTTCTGCATGGAAATCTATAAATATCATGTCAACTTCATTTTCAATTTTTTCTATTATAGATTTAGCCTTTAAAAATGGATTTTCTGATAATACATTTATATCAACTCTACCAATAAGATTTATTACAGCTATTTTTTTATCTTTGCATGTATATATATTATAACCTTTTCCAGGTACTCCTTTAGGATAGTTTGCTGGTCTTATTATTTTTGGATTATCTATAAATTTAAATATATCTCTTTTACCCCATGTATGGTTTCCCATTGTTATTACATTAACTTTTTCTTCTGTAATATCTTTAAAGTTTCTTTCTGTCATTCCCATTCCTTCTGCTGAATTTTCTCCATTTACTATTACAAAATCTATATTTTTTGATTCTATTATTTTAGGTAATTCCTTTTTTAATTTTTTAATTCCGGCTGAACCAATTAGGTCTCCGATTGCTAAAACTCTCATATATTTCCATTCCTTTCTTTTTTGTTTTTTCCAAATATTATAATACTATACTAAACTACTTTAGTCAAATTTTTCTATTTAAGTTTCAAAATAGAAATTTACAAAAAATAAAAAACCACAAAGGAAATTCCAATGTGGTTTCTATTTATTTTGCATAATCTACTGTTCTTGTTTCTCTTATGACATTTACTTTTATTTGTCCTGGATAATCCATTTCATTTTCTATTTTTTTAGCAACTTCTC
>OLNW01000152.1_pt1 | contig 90096 bp, 92 predicted proteins | sample 1672121 | NCBI WGS metagenome assembly OLNW01 (sample SAMEA3136648, study PRJEB25190) | human gut metagenome
AGCCTGTCACGCTAGAGGTCGACGGTTCGAGCCCGTTCCAGGTCGCCATTTTTTTATTTATAAGAGATTAATGGCTTCATAGCTCAGTTGGTAGAGCAGGGGACTGAAAATCCCCGTGTCAGTGGTTCGATTCCACTTGAAGCCACCAAACAGCAATCGAAAGTAGTTAACTAATCGTTGACTACTTTTTTTGGCGCTAAATACTAAAAGAAAATATATGTATAGGCAAAAGGTAGTATGTAATAGAAATTGACACAAAAAATATGCAGAAAAAAAGAACTAAGCATTAAACTTAATTCTTTTTATTATCATCAATATTAACTTTCATATTATCGCCATAACGTTTAACCTTTTGAGTAGTAGTTTTTTCAAACTCCTTATCGCGAACAACAAAACTTTTAATATGCTTATAGTTAGGAAGTTTTTTATTAACGCCAGCAACAGCATCAGAAACAATTTTCCAAACTTCTTCTTTAGTAGGAACACTACCTTTTAAATATTCAGTAATAGCACTAATATTAGGGTAAATTTGAGCATTTATATAAGTTTCATCATCATTTTCCTTTTTAATTCCAGTAACTAAAGATTCTGAAATCAAAGGATTATCATTTAAGTAATATTCAACTTCTTCTGGATAAATATTTTTTCCGTTTTTAGTAACAATAACACTTTTACACCTACCCGTAATGTACAAATAGCCATTTTCATCAATTTTCCCTAAATCTCCGGTATGGAACCAACCATCTATAATAGTTTGATTAGTTTTTTCTTCATCTTCATAATAGCCTAGCATAACATTAGGGCCTTTTACTATAATTTCTCCAACACCTTCGGCATTTGGACTATCAATTTTATATTTTACATTAGGAATAGGTAAACCAGCACTATCATCTTTTTGGAAGAAGTCTGTGTTTCCAGCAACTAGGGGAGCACATTCTGTTAGTCCATATCCTTGTAATGTTTTTAAATTTAAATCTCTAAAATCAGATATTATATTTGGATTAGCAGCAGCAGCACCAACTATAAATAAACGTAATCTACCACCTAATGTATTTCTTACTTTTGTTTTTACTATTTTCTTTAATAAAAATGGTAAGTCAGAATAAGGATTTTCATTGCTTTGTTTTTTATATTTATCTGGTAAAGATTTATTCATGTTTTTTACAATGTTTTTATGTAAGTTTTCTAATAATAATGGTACACACAATATCACAGAAGGGTGAAATTCTTGCATGTTTTTTGCAATATATCTTAATCCTTCACAATGAGCAATACACGCACCACTGTATATAGGTAATAAAAATCCAAGTGAGCATTCATAAGTGTGGTGTAAAGGTAAAATAGATAAGAATACATCACTTCTTTTGACTTTTACAATTCCATATGTTGATAAAATGTTAGAGCAAATGTTTCTTTGAGATAAGCATACACCTTTTGCACTACCTGTAGTTCCAGATGTGAATAATAATATTTTTAGTTCATCTGGATTAAATTCAATTTTATCAAAATCTGTAAAGCCATCTGTATAAGCTTTTTTTCCTTCTTCAAGCATTTTTGAAAATTCATTTTCAAATGTTATAAGTAAAGTTTCTTTATTTTTTAAATTATTAGAAGTTTCTTTAACTAATTTTAAGTTTTTATTATCACCTAAAATACAAACGCTTTTTGATACATTCATAAAATTGATAACATCTTCATTATGCAATTCTTTATCAATTGGGACTACAATTCCAACAATTGAAGCTGCTAAGTAGGAAACAGACCATTCATAGCTATTTTTTCCTATTACAGCAATTCTTTTATTTGAAAAGCCTTTTTTTAGTAGACTTGTCCCTAAATAAATTATGTCATTTTTAAATTGTTCATATGTTATTGTTACAATTTTTCCTTCTTTATCTTTTAATTTGAAAGCAGCTCTGCTACGATAAATATCACCTGAACGATATATCATATCTTTAAAGTTAGTTACTTCTTCAGTTTTGTGGTACTTTTTTGCTAATTGTTCTGCTACATTAAGTTTCTCTTTCATTTTGTTCCTCCTAAATTATTGGTATCTATAAAAAATATAGTTGCAATCTTTTTTTAAAGTTATGCTTCCATCATATATAGATTTGTTTTCTGATTCTAATGGTATGTCTAAAAATACTGTACATTTAAATTTTTGGTTTAAATTATTAGTTATAAATATATCAAAAGAAATGCTACATGATATAGAATTTGATAATATATTGCATTTTTTTAATAATGAACCATCATATGTGATTGGGCTTGAAGTATCTGTTATTGTATAATCTGTTTTTATGTTGCTATTTACATAGCTGAGAACGATTGGATTTGCTAAGTTATTATACAATGTTGGTGTACTTAAATCTGCATTATCATCTGATGTGATGTTAAAATTTAGTTTGTCATGAATTTCGTTATCATTATTAATATCACTTTTGGCAAAATTGTTTATGTTTTTATAATATAGTTTTGGTTCTCCAACACTTGGTGTTTTTGTGAAATTTATATTGTCAATATAAACTTCTTTAAATGTGTTTTCTAAAGTTTTTTCATCTTGAGAACCACTTATGAACAATGCCATGTCAGTATATTGATATAAATTTTCAATTGTATAGTTTGAAGCTGCTGCATTTTTGCCTTTTGCATCACAGCTACTAAAAAATGTAATTTTATCAACTTTAAATACTGTGTTTTGATTTTTGTTTGCAAATGATAAAATATCACTTTCAAAATTTCTTTTTAACACATATTTATAAAATAATAAATATGTAAGGAAAAAAACAATTATAAACAATACAATTGTTATAATAGTTAATATTATTTTTTTCTTATTCATGTTTCCTCCTTTGTAAGACACTTATATAATAGTATAATTTTGAAAAAAAATCAACTAAAAATTTCTAGCAAATATTAAATTGACAAAAAATCGCGAAAAAGGTAGAATATATCTAGGTGATTATATGAGAGCGAAAGATAAAACAAGTAAAAAGGTGAAATTTACAATAAAAAATCTTATTCTTTTTTTAGGTCTTATTCTTATTATATTGTATAGCATTATATTTTATAACTATTTTTTTACAAGTAATGAAGTATTAGCTAAAGAAACATCAGCTGAAACTACTGCTGCACCAGATGTTATTATTAGTACAGCAGAAAAAGTGGATTTAGATGATATTATAGAAAATAATACAAAAAATATGCAAAAAGAAGAATATATAAAAGAAGAGACTACTCTTGAATATATAACTAAATATCAACAAAATACGAATTTGGCAAAAGGTAAAATTCAAGTTGTACAAGAAGGAAGAGAAGGAATTCAAGAAATAACAAAAAAGAGAATATATGAAAATGGAGAGTTAAAAGAAGAAAAACAAGTTAGCTCAAAAGTTACAAAAGCAGCAGTAAACAAGATTGTAGAAATAGGTGCTGGAAGTAAAAGCAGTAATTACAAAATACAAAAAGGCGATACTGTTTATATAACATCAGATAGAGCTAATATAATGCTTGAACCTGATGAAAATTCAGAGAAAATAACAACACTTTCTAAACAAACTAATTTAAAAGTTTTAGAAGTGAAAAATGATTGGTACAAAATTAATACACAAGGTACGACAGGCTATGTAAAAATAGAAAATACAGGATATGATGAAAAAGAAGAACCACAAGAAAATAAAACAACTAATAGTGTGACTAAATTAGACTTTAATATGGCTTTAAATAAGCCTAGTGGACTTACTTTGGAACAATTTAAAAAAGTATTAAAAGACTCTAAGGACACAAATAAAATATTTGAAAAAAATGCGGAATATTTTTATTACATAGAAAAGCAATATAATATAAATGGTATATTTGTTGCCTCAGTAGGTATACATGAAAGTGCTTGGGGAACTTCTAAAATAGCACTTGCAAAACATAATTTATTTGGATATGGAGCATATGATTCTAATCCATACAATGGGGCATATCAATTTACAGATTATTCAGAAGCAATAGACTTAATTGCAAGGGTGTTTGTAAAATACTACATAAATCCAAAAGGAACATCAATTTATGGTGGGGAAAAAGCAGCTGGAACATATTATGTAAGTCCTACTCTAAGTGGAGTAAACACTAAATATGCAACAGATAAAAATTGGGCAAATGGAGTATATTCACATATGAAATATTTATATAATAAATTGTAAAAAATTCTTGCTATTTTTTACAATTTATTGTATGATATAAAAGTATAATAAATATAAGAAAAAATTGCCAAAATTAACATGATAGAAAGGGGCATAAACATAATGAAAAAAGTATTTTTAATTGTTACAATATTAGTAATAACAATGGGAACATTTTTATGCACAACTAAAGTATATGGAGCGGAAAAAGCAATAGATGATAGCACTGAAAGTAGAATAATAGAATTAAAAGAAAATGCAACAAATTCATTAGAAGATTATAAAGAAAAATATGGTTCAGATGCATATGGACTAGTAGCATATATTTTAAATTTAGTAAGAATATACAGTATACCATTATGTTTCTTGGGAATTGCTATAGGAGCGATACATCAATATGTAATTGGTATAAGAAAATTAGATACTTTGGAAAAAGGTATGGCTTTAATAGTAAGCTTTGTAACAATATTAATCATATGCCAAATCTTACCACTAGCATTTGCAGTGTTCGTAAAATTTGGAAGGGGGTAACAAATGAAAGTTTTATTTGCTGTAAGTAATGAGGGGATATCAGAATCAATTATAAAAAAATATCAAAAAGAATATAAACAAATAATTTCTTATAAAAACGTATATTACTTTAATGCAATATTAAAAGAATTACAAAAAGATAAAACTTATGATAGAATCGTCATAAGCGAGGATTTAGAAGCATTTACACATACACAATATGATCAAATAGATAAATTTATATTTGAAAAATTGGATGGAATAAGCGATGAAGCATCAAATTCAAAAGGAAATGACATTCCAATTATTTTAATATGTTCAGACAGAAGAACAAAATCTGAAGAAATGTTAGTAAAATTATTTGGAATAGGTGTATATAATGCAATAATAGGAACAGACAGAAGTGTAGATGAAGTATGTAGACTATTAAATAGGCCACGTTCTAAAAAAGAAGCAAAACAATACTATAAAATTGATTCAGAAGATGTTAATTATCAAAGTGAAAATGAAAATGATGTAAGTGAAATGGAAATTCAAAACATACTTGCACATTACAAAAGACTTGGAAAAAATGAAGATAGATATATAGATAGCTTTAACAATATAGCTGCACAATATAATGACACACAATTAAGAATAATAAGCAAATTCTTGCCACTAAATGTAAGAGCAGTGTTGGAAGAAAAATCACCTAAATATCAACAAATAATGTCATTTAACAATAAGGTGTCAGACAAAATAAGAAAACCAACAAAAGAGGTATCTGATGGACCAAGTGAAACATTGTTAAAACCAAAAACAATAGAAAGAGTAATGTCAGAACCAGTGGTAATTCCATCAGCAGTTAATTTGAATAGTGGTAAAAAACTAGCAAGAACGAAAGCGCCAGAAGTAAAAGTGCCAGTAATAGAAGAACCAGAAGAAGATGTAATTGAAGAAACTATTCAAGAACCAGTAAAGAAGAGAAGAGGAAGACCAAGAAAAAATCCACTTCCACCAGAAGGTACAGAACCAGTAAAGAAAAAAAGAGGAAGACCAAGAAAAAATCCACTTCCAGAAGAAGTGAAAGAAGAAGTTGAAGAGATTGCACCAATGATGCCTATGGCAGAAGAACCTGAGGAAGTTGAAGACACAACACCAATATTACCAGGATTTGATGAACCAGAAGAAATAGTAGAACCAGTAAGAACACTAGAACCAATGGTAAGACCAGTATCAAGACCAGAGACTTCAAATTATCAAGAATATGCACCTGTAATGCCAATGGAAGAAGAAAAACAAGAAGGAGTAACAAACTATGGAAATAGTATTCTTTCAAGGCCACAACAAATAATAGAACCTGAAACAGAAAAAATAGACTTATCATATTTATTAACGCCAGATAAGAAAATAGCAACATTTGTTGGAACAAGCAAAAATGGAACATCATTTTTAGTAAATAATTTAGCTCAAGTGCTATCATCTGCTGGAGTAAATACAGCAATACTAGATACAACACAAAATAGAAATTCTTATTACATATACACTAAAAATGAAGAAGAACTAAGAAGTGTTGCAACACATAGTATAGATAGTTTAGCAAATGGAGTAGCTGCTGGAATTAAAGTAAACAAAAACTTAACAGTATATACATCGTTACCAGATGAAGGACAAGCAATTGTAAATTCAGATAAAATACTAGAAACACTACTAAAAAATCATTCACTAATATTAATAGATACAGACTTCAAAACACCACTAGGATATTTTGAAAAATCACAAGAAACTTATTTAGTTCAAACTTTAGACATATTAACAATTCAACCATTAACAGCATTCTTAAGAGAACTAAAATCAAAAAATATATTAGATGAAAAGAAATTAAGAGTAATAATAAATAAGGCTGTAAAAATTAGAGGAATAACAGAAAAAACAATAATAGGTGGAATGGCATATTATAATGACCCAGCAATGTCATTTATGACAGAATTATTTGATAGAACTTTAATGAGATATGTTTCAATACCATTTGAAGAAGAGACATATGTAAGATATTTGCAAGGAATAATTGAATGTGACATATCAGTAAAAGGATATTCAAAATTATTCATGCAAACATTAAAAGAACTATCAAACATGGTATATCCATTAACAAATGCATATAGACCACAAGCAGGAGCTGGAGGGTTTAGTACAAATATGAATAATACTTTAAACCAAATGAGAAATAATTATTAAAAACTAACAAAAGGGGGAAAAACAAAAAAGTGATAATAGCAGTAGTTGTAATATTAGTTTTAATTGTATTAGGACTTATAATATATAATGTAACAATACACAAAAAAATACAAAAATTCAGGAACATGAATCAAAAAATCACTAATTTGTATGTTGTACAAGACTTTATGAATGCAATAGGTGAAACATCATCTGTAGAAGAAAAAATAAAGAAGATAAACGACATATTAATAGAAAGATATGAAATCAAATACTCAACAATAGTAGTATTTGATGGTGCTGAATACCAAGTGAAAGCTTCCAATGTAGATAAAAAACATTGGGAAGCATTGAAAAGCTTGCATAAAGTAGATATGTTTAAGGACAGTATAGAATCAGCAACACCTAAATATGTAACTGTAAATAATGAAAATGAAAGACTTCCATATCAACAAATGGAATTCGGAAGAGCAAAATCAGCAATCTTTTTCCCTCTATATATTGACAATGTATATATTGGATATTGGATACTAGAAAGTGGAACACCACATGATTTTGATAATGTAGATACAACAGTTCTAGAAGTAATAAAAGAAAATATAGTATCAGTTTTAAAAACAGTTGTACATCAAAAAACTCTAGAATCAATTGTAAGAAAAGACCTATTTACAGGATTATATTCTGAAGAATATTTATATGGTGAAGGAAAGAAAATAATAGACCAATATACAATATCAACAATGTGTATGTTCAAGATAACCAATATTCAAGAAATAAATAAAACATATTCAAGAGAACTAGGAAACAAAGTAATTACTAAAATTAGTGAGTATGTTAAAGATAGCTTAGCACCAGAATATGTTTTTGTAAGATATATGGGACCAAAATTTGTAATAGCATTTTCTGGAGTTGCAGCAAACAGTGTAGCTGACTTTTTGAATGAAATAAAAGAAAAAATAGAAACAATGGAAATTTCATTAACACCTGAAGAAATAGAAGAGCAAAATCTTAATGTAAAAACAACAAAGAAAAAGAATGTGAAAGAAAAAGCTGATGTTGCTATACCAAGATTAAACTTTGCAATATCTTCATATTACAAAGGAACAGGGCTAGAAGAAGTTCTAAAGAAATTAGAAGAATATTTAGACAAAGCCGATGTAAATGAAAGCAACATAACAAATATATAAATAAAAAAGGAGGATTATAACTATGGAATTTGACAAAACAATGCACTTTGAAGTTGAAAGAGAGGAAAACACAAAATGCAAAGATATATTAAAAGATGTATATCAAGCATTAGTAGAAAAAGGATATAATCCAATAAACCAAATAGTAGGATATATTTTATCAGGAGATCCAACATATATAACAAGCCATAATGATGCAAGAAATAAAATAAGAATGGTTGAAAGAGATGAATTACTAGAAAAAATGGTAAAAGATTATATAGGACTAGAAAAATAAATGAGAATATTAGGAATAGATTATGGAGAAGCAAGAGTCGGAGTAGCAATAACAGATGAACTAAACATAACAGCACAAGGGCTAGAAACAATTCAAAGAAAAGGTTCAGATAAAATTGTCTTGCGTAGGTTGGATGAAATTTTTGAAAAATATAATAATGTAGATACAATTATTGTTGGAATGCCACTAAATATGAATGGAACAATGTCAGAAAGAGCAGAAATAACACAAAAATTTGTACATAAATTAAAATGCAAATATAACAAAATGAAAATTGATACAATTGATGAAAGGCTAACAACAGTTGAAGCACACAAAACAATGAATTTTTTAGATGTTAACAAGCATAAAAAAAGAAATATAGTAGATACTATATCTGCAGTATATATTTTAGAAACTTATTTAAATAAATCTAAAAATGCATTGCAAAAAAATTAAAAATACGATATTATATAACAGACAAAAACAAAAAAGTAAAAAAATTGAAAGGAGAAATATTATGAACGAAAACTATGAAGGAGAAGAATTAGACAACATAGTAATATTAAATGATGAAAATGGAAATGAAGTAAGATTTGAATTTTTAGATTTAGTAGAATTAGATGATGAAGAATATGTAGTATTATTACCAGTAACAGCAGAAGGAGAGGAAGAAGAAGGAGAAGTAGTAATATTAAAAGTAGAAGATACAGATGATGAAGAATCAGAAGAAGAATCATATGTAAGTATTGAGGATGAAGATACTTTAAACAAAGTATTTGAAATATTTAAAGAAAAATTCAAAGATGATTTTGATTTTGTAGACTAATAATATCTGAATAAATTTAAACAAAGGTGAAGGAAAGAATAAAAAAGTTCTAACCTTCACCTTTAAAAATAGGGGGAATGAAACAAATGAGAAACTTTTCAACATGGTTGTTAGTATTATTTATGATAATGTTCTGGATTTTAAGAGTAGTAGTAGCTCTAGGTGCTGAACTAAAATGGGATTTAAATGGATTAGAACCTTTAAACATGCAAATGGAAATAGGATTACTATTTCTGACACTTGTATGCATTATATTAGTGATAAAAAGAAAACTAGTAGGAGGATTAATATACCTATTATCATATGGAATGTATTATGGTGTATTTGTATTTAATAATTTAGAAAACTTACAAAATGCAGTAGAAGGCGGAGTTGATATAAATTTATATATGCAACTATTTGTATCACTAGTTGGAATAATAATTCCAGTAGCTGTAATGCTTGATTTACTTGCAGATAAGAACAGAAAAGCTCATCCAAAAGACAAAAAAACGGATTGGTTTTATGATAATGAACAATTTGATAGAAAGATGGATGAGAGAGCAGACAAGAATAATTATAGAACATTATAATAATTTATATATCCAATAAAAATGAAATAGTATTAATCAGGAAAAATATAAGTAGAAAGGATTAATTGATTTAATAGATTGATATGTCTATAAAATTAACTAAACAAAAAAAATATGAATTATATAGATACTATAGAAAACAGAACAAAAGAATATTTTGAAATTTTAGAGCCACAATTTCCTTTGTGGCTAAATGAATATATAAACACAAAAGAATTATTAAAACAGCAGTACATAAGTGTAACTTGTGGGACAATTTATTCACAATTATTTGAAAATAAATTCTTCTATTCAAGTTTGGACCACTCAATAGCTGTTGCATTAATAGTATGGCATTTTACGCATGATAAAAAGCAGACATTGGCTGGGCTATTTCATGATATTGCAACACCAGCATTTAAACATTGCATAGACTTTTTAAATGGTGACTATATAAAGCAAGAATCAACTGAAGATTTAACAAGTAAAATAATTGAAAATTCAGTTGAAATAATGGAATTGCTAAAAAGGGATAAAATAAAACTAGAAGAAGTAGACAATTATCACATATATCCAATTGCAGATAATGATACTCCAAAATTATCTGCAGATAGATTAGAATATTCATTGTCAAATGCTTTACTTGCATATGGTACAATAAATGACATAGAAGTAATAAAAAGAATTTATAATGATTTAGAAATTGGGAAAGATGAAGAACAAATAGATGAATTATCATTTAAAACAGAAACAATTGCTGAAGAATTTGTCGAAATCACAAGCAAACTGTCAATAATGTATAGAGAAGATAAAACAAGATATTCAATGCAACTAATTGCAGATATAATTAAAAAGATGAATGAAGATGGTCTTATAACAAAAAAGGACTTATATGAGTTACAAGAAAAAGAAGTAATTGATATTATAAAAAAATCTAAATATAAGAAAGTTTTTGAACAATGGCAAAATGCTAAAGAAATTAAAATTTCTAGGCAGGAACCTAGAGATGTTTATTTTGTACATCATGGTGCAAAAGTTAGGTATATCAATCCATTGGTTTCAGGCAAAAGAATTTCAGAGGTTTCTGAAGTTACAAAGAATTTGATTGAAGAAAATTTGAAATATAAGATGGATAATTATGTCTTTTTGAATTTATGTTTATAATCCGTAAAATAATAAGAAGGAAGTGAAAATAATGAATAACGAAAATAAAACAAATATCAACTGGTACCCAGGCCATATGGCAAAAACCAGAAGACAAATAACAGAAGACTTAAAAATAATAGATGTAGTAATAGAATTATTAGATGCTAGAATACCGCTAGCAAGCCAAAATCCAGACATAGCACAAATAACAAAAGGAAAAAAGAAAATAGTAGTATTAAACAAATGTGACTTATCTGATGAAAAACAAAACCAAAGATGGATATCATATTTTAAAAAGCAAGGAATACCAGCAGTATTAACAGATTCAAATTCTGGAAAAGGAATAAACAATTGCATATCAGAAATAGAAAAAATAATGGAAGAACATTTACAAGGACAAGCTCAAAAAGGAAGAGTGGGTAGAAAAATAAGATCCATAATATTGCGGAATACCAAATGTAGGAAAATCATCATTTATTAATAGAATATCAAAAAGAACAACTGCAGGAGTAGGAAATAAACCAGGTGTAACAAAGCAAAAACAATGGATTAGAATAAATGAAAAAATAGAATTATTAGATACACCAGGAGTATTATGGCCAAAATTTGAAAGCGAAGAAGTTGGCTTAAAACTAGCATTTACAGGGACAATAAAAGAAGATATACTACAAAGAACAGAAATAGCATATCAATTACTAAAATTCTTATTACAAAATTATAGAGAAAATATATGTGAAAGATATGGCTTAACAGAAGAATATATAAACAATATATTAAACCAAGACCAACCAGAAAATTTTAACATATATGAAATAATGTTAGAAATAGGAAGGAAAAGAGGTTGCATAATTTCAGGTGGAAATATAGATGAAGAAAAAACAGCAAGAATATTACTAGATGAATTTAAAAATGGAAAATTAGGAAAAATAACACTTGAGCAAGCATAAAAAGTGAAAGGAAGTAAAAATTGATAGAATTTGTAGAATTAGAAAAAGATGAAACAGATGTGAATTTGATGTCACCACTAACTTGGGCATATGTTGGAGACTGCGTATATGAACTATATATAAGAACAATGCTTATAAATAAAACAAAACTAAAGCCACATAAATTACATATAGAAACAATAAAATATGTTAGAGCCCAATCACAAGCTAAATTTTTGAAAAAAATATATGAAGATTTAACAGAAGAAGAAAAAGATATAGTAAGAAGAGGAAGAAATGCAGAAAATCATCATTTGCCTAAAAATTGTGATGTTCAAGATTATATGCATTCAACTGCATTTGAAGCTTTGATAGGATATTTATATTTAACTAAAAATGAAAAAAGAATTAAAGAACTTTTAAAAAATTGTCTTGACTAAACGAAATAAAAATGATATAAATAGGAAGTATTAACAAGACAATGGCCCGTTGGTCAAGCGGCTAAGACGCCACCCTCTCAAGGTGGAATCATGGGTTCGATTCCCGTACGGGTCACCAAAACAACTAAAATAGTAAAAATATAAATTTAAAAGGGAGTAGCTTTAAATTACTAATCAACAATCGCGATGTAACAATCTGGTTAGTAAGCTAAAAAATAGTAAGCAAGACTTTTAAAAGGAAAACACAATAAATTTCCTTTTAGAAGTCTTTTTATATTACAAAAAAGAAAGGCAGGGATAATAATTTAAGAAAAAAATGTAAAAAATAAAAATAAAGCATAAAATCAAACAATCTCCAATAATTTGTGTTTTAAGAAAGGAATGAAAAACATGGAAAAATGGTATAACAAAAAAATAGAAGAAATAGAACAAAAACTAGAAACAAACAAAGAAAAAGGAATAACAACCGAAGAAGTTCAAAAAAGAGAGGAAAAATATGGTTTAAATGAACTAAAAGCAAAAAAGAAAAAATCATTGTTACAAAAATTTATAGAGCAATTTAAAGATTTTTCTATAATAATATTGATAATTGCTGCAGTAGTGTCAGGTGTAGTTGGTGTAGCTCAAGGGGAAGGGATTACAGACACCATAATAATTTTAATAGTAGTAATAGTAAATGCAATAATAGGAGTAAGTCAAGAAGCAAAAGCAGAGAAATCATTAGAAGCTTTGCAAAAACTAACAGATCATGCAACAAAAGTAATAAGAAATGGTAAATTAGAAGTAGTTCCAGCAAAAGACCTAGTACCAGGAGATGTTGTGGTTTTAGATACAGGAGATTATATTCCAGCAGATTTAAGAGTAATAGAAGCTGCAAACTTAAAATCACAAGAATCATCATTAACAGGAGAATCTGTCCCAGTAGAAAAAACAACAGAAGTAATAGAAGATACAGAAGTTGGTATAGGAGATAGAACAAACATGCTATTTTCTTCTAGTTTAATAACATATGGACGTGGAAAAGGAATTGTAGTAGAAACAGGAATGACAACAGAAGTTGGAAAAATAGCAGGAATGCTAGAAAATGCAGAAGAACAATCAACACCATTGCAAAACAAATTAAATGGATTAAGCAAAACATTAGGGATTGCAGCTTTAGTAATATGTATATTTATTTTTATAATAGGGCTAATTCAAGGAAAAGAACCAATTCATATGTTCATGTCAGCAGTAAGCTTAGCAGTTGCAGCAATTCCGGAAGGATTAGCAGCTGTTTCAACAATTGTGTTGGCAATAGGTGTACAAAAAATGGTAAAGAAAAATGCGATAGTAAAAAGATTGCCAGCTGTTGAAACTTTAGGAAGTAGTACAGTTATCTGTTCAGATAAGACAGGTACATTAACACAAAATAAAATGACAGTAGAAAAAATATTTTGGAATAATGCTGTAAGAGAAGCAGGAAACATTCAAAGTAATGAAATAGATGAAGAATTAACAAAACTTATATATGCAAACATGTTGTGTAATGACACAAAAATTTCAAATGATGGAACATTAACAGGTGACCCTACAGAAACAGCATTAGTTGATATGGCTTTTAAACTAGATTTTGACCCATCAATATATGATACGATGCCAAGAGAAGATGAAATCCCATTTGATTCAGATAGAAAATTAATGACAACAGTAAATAATGTAAATGGAAAATATATAGTTTATACAAAAGGTGGAATAGATGAGTTATTAACTAAATGTACAGCATATGAACTAAACAACCAAATTTATGAAGAAATAGATGTATATTCAAATAAAATCAGAGAAGAAAACGAAAAAATGGCAAAACAAGCTTTAAGAGTACTAGGTTGTGCATACAAAGAACTAAATCATAAACCAACAAAAGAAGAAATGCAAAATATAGAAAATGATTTAATTTTTATAGGAATGGTTGGAATGATTGATCCACCTAGAGAAGAAGCAAAAAAAGCTGTAGAAAAATGTAAAACAGCAGGAATAAAAACAGTAATGATTACAGGTGATCATAAAATAACAGCAACAGCAATAGCAAAAAAATTAGGTATTTTAGAAAATGAAGATGAAGCAATAACAGGTGCAGACTTAGAAAACATGACAGATGAAGAACTTGAAAAAAATGTAAGAAAATATTCAGTATATGCAAGAGTATCACCAGAACATAAAGTAAGAATAGTAAAAGCATGGCAAAAAAATGGAGAAATAGTTGCTATGACTGGAGATGGAGTAAATGACAGCCCAGCTTTAAAAACAGCAGACATAGGTTGTGCAATGGGAATGGTAGGAACTGATGTTGCAAAAGAAGCGGCAGATGTTATTTTAACAGATGATAATTTTGCAACAATAGTATCATCAGTAGAAGAAGGAAGACGTATATATGACAATATACTAAAAGTTATACAATTCTTATTGTCAAGCAACATAGGAGAAATAGTAGTTTTATTTTTAGCAACATTATTAACGCCACTATTTGCAAACTGGTTTGGAATTACAGATATATCACATTTAGAAATATTACTTCCAATTCATATATTGTGGATAAATTTAGTAACAGACTCATTACCAGCATTAGCGTTAGCGTTTGACCCAGCCAATAAAGGAATAATGGAACGTAAACCATCAAAAACTGGCAAAAGCGTATTTACAAAAGGAATGACATGGAGAGTTATTTATCAAGGCGCAATGATAGGCTTACTTACATTAGCAGCATTTGCAATAGGATTAGCAACAACAAAAGAACCAATAAATGGATTAACATTAGATGAATCTAAAATAGAAGTAGGTCAAACAATGGCATTTGTAACACTTGCATTATCAGAATTAGTACATGTATTTAATGTAAGAGATAACAAAAATTCTATATTTAAAACAGGAATATTTAATAATATGAAACTAATAGGAGCAATTATTATTTCTGCATTACTAGTATTTGTAATATTAGCAATTCCACAATTAAGAACAATATTTAGTATACCAGTGTTACCAACACAAAATATAGTTGAACTAATTTGCTTAATATTAGCACCAGTAGTAATTGTTGAGATATTCAAATTATTAAAAATAAATGGAGAAGAATAACCTAGACAAATAACCCATTTTATGGTAATATATAATGCAGACAGGAGTGAGAAAAATGAGTGAAAAATTTTATATAACAACACCAATATATTATCCAAGTGGAAGATTTCATATAGGGACAGCATATACAGAGGTATTAGCAGATAGTATAAAAAGATATCATAAATTAAAAGGAGAAGAAACATATCTTTTAACAGGAACAGATGAACATGGACAAAAAATACAAGAAAAAGCTGAAGAACAAGGCAAAACGCCTAAAGTTTATGTAGATGAAATGGCTGAAAAAGCAAAAGAATTATGGAATAAAATGGGGATAGAATATGATGATTTTATCCAAACAACAGAACAAAGACATGAAAAAATAGTACAAAAAATATTTGATTATTTCATGGAAAATGGAGATATCTACAAAGGCGAATATGAAGGCTGGTATTGTGTACCATGTGAAACATATTTTACAGAAACACAATTAGTAGATGGAAAATGCCCAGATTGTGGAAGAGAAGTAAAAATAATGAAAGAGGAAGCATATTTCTTTAATATGAAAAAATATGCAGACAGACTTTTAAAATATTATGATGAACATTCAGACTTCATAAAACCAGCTTTTAGAAAAAATGAAATGATAAACAATTTCATAAAACCAGGACTTGAAGACTTATGTGTAACAAGAACAAATTTTGATTGGGGAATAAAAGTTTTAAAAGACCCAAAACATGTTATTTATGTATGGGTAGACGCTTTAACAAACTATATTACAGCATTAGGATATTTATCAGAAGATGATACATTATTTAAAAAATACTGGCCAGCAGATTTACAAGTAGTTGGAAAAGACATTGCAAGATTCCATTTAATATATTGGCCAATATTCTTAATGGCATTAGACTTACCAATACCAAAAACGATATTAGTTCATAACTGGATAACAATGAAAGATGGAAAAATGTCAAAATCAAAAGGAAATGTAATATATCCAGAAACATTAATAGAAAGATATGGCTTAGATGCAACAAGATATTTCTTATTAAGACAAATACCAGTTGCGCAAGATGGAATATTTTCACCAGAAGAATTTGTAGAAAGATACAATTTTGATTTATGTAACGACCTAAGTAACTTATTAAATAGAACAGTATCAATGGTAAATAAATATTTTGAAGGAAATGTACCAAAATATAATGGAACACCAAATGAAGTTGACAAAGAATTTGAAGACTTTACAATAAATCAAATAGACAAATTTGAAAACAAATTTAATAACTATGAAATTGCAAATGCACTTCAAGAAATATGGGCAATAATATCTAGAACAAACAAATATATAGATGAAACAAGTCCATGGGCACTTGCAAAAGAAGATGGAAATAAAGAAAAATTAGAATCTTCAATGTATCATTTAATAGAAAATTTAAGAAAAATAGCAATTCTAATAACACCATTTATGAAAGAAACAGCAGAAAATATTTTTAGACAAATAGGAATAGTAGATGAAAAAATGAAAACTTGGGAAAGCCTAAAACCTTATGAAAAACTAGAAGGAATAAAAGTTATTGAAAAAGGTGAACCAATATTTATGAGACTAAAACCAGAAGAAGAAATAGAATATATTAAAGAAGCAATGAAAAATAAATAATAGTTACAAAAAAGGCTTAATTGAACCAAAAAATGTTCAATTAGGCCTTTTAAAAATGTCGAAAATAGTATATAATGTGTGTGGATAATAAATAAATAAAAGAAGGATGTAAAAAATGGTAAATGATAAGGAGAAGGTATATCAACTAGATATCTATAAAATAAATACAAGGCAGAAACTAGACAAGAAAAAAGTACTGTTAATAATATTACTAATAATTGCTCTTATATGTGCAATATTAACACAAAAATACATATCAAGAACAATAAAAGAATATAAAGTATACAAACAATATGAAGCACAATTAGCATCAATAAATCATCAAGCAGAAGAAAAGCAAAAAAAGGCAGAAGAAAAAGCAGAAAAAGAAAGAAAAGAAAAATTACCAAACTTAACAGAAACAGGCAAAGAAAACATATCTAAGATTTACCATTCAGAAACTAAAAGAGTATTTTTAACGTTTGATGATGGACCATCATCTGTTACATCTAAAATATTAGACACACTAAAACAAGAAAACATAAAAGCATCCTTTTTCGTATTAGGAAATAATGTAGAAGCAAGACCAGAAATGGTAAAAAGAATGTATGATGAAGGACATTTTATTGGAATACACGGAACATCACATGTATATTCACAAATATACCAATCACCACAATCAGTATTAGATGAATATAATGAATGTAATGAAAAAATAAAAAACGCACTAGGACAACAAGAATACAATCCACATTTATTCAGATTTCCGGGTGGATTAGCTGGTGGAAAATATGCTGAAATAAAGCAGCAAGCCAAAGAACTATTACTACAAAACAATATTGTAAATGTAGACTGGAATGCATTAAATGGAGATGCTGAAACAAATAAGCTTTCACCAGAATTTGAAATACAAAGACTACAAGAAACAGCAGAAGGGAAAAATAGTGTAGTATTGTTAATGCATGATGCCCAAGCGAAAAGTGTTACAGCAGATACATTACCACAAATAATTTCATATTTAAAAGAACAAGGATATGAATTCAAGAATTTTTACGAAATAATAAAATAAATGGAAGGAGAACACAGTGCCTAGAAAAAAATCAAATCAAAATACAGATATAAAAGAAAAATTGGAATATTTAGGACTTGACTTAAATAATATTCCAAAGGATTTAAGCAAATATAAACCATTAGATTTTAGGGTTCCTAAATTTTATGATGAAAAACAATATAGACAATATAAATATATACCAACAAAAAATATACAAATATTATTATCGCAAACCAATAGATTAGATGACATTGCTGAAAAATATAAAAAGGCAAAACCATTAGCTAGCTATTTAGATGGTGAAAGTGAAGAAAATATTTTAAATTATACAACATTTTTAAATATGCTAACAAAACTTAATATAAAAGAAATAGATGAAATAGAAGAAGAACAAAATAAACTAGCAAAAAAAATTCCATTCAAAGTAAAATATGAAAATAATTATTTATGGCAAATATATTATTCAGAAAATACAGACCAATATTTTATGCTAGTGCCTACAGAAGATACAGATTACTCAACATTTTTTTATCTATTAAAAAAGCAAATAGAAAAAAAGAGAGCTTCAAAAATATTTGTCCCAATAAGAAATGCGGAATATAGTAGTGAATATTTAAAAAAATCAGAATTTGAAGATATAGAAAATTATTTATGGTTATTTACAAAGGATTGGCCTTTAATATATGAAGTATATGATAAAACAAACAAATTAAGTATTCATATAGTGGGAGAAACAGAAGTATATCAAAAAGTAAAAAGCCCATATAAAATTAAACTAAAAGATAAAGAAGAGGCAAGTAGGTTCTATAAATTATTAAAAGCAATGTTTATATTACAAACTGAATTACCACACTATTTTAAATTTACAACAAACATTACTAAAAATGGTGAAATAGAATTTGACTTAGAAGGTAAAAAACTAGAATATGAAGATATTGCAGCATGGTTAACAGAGGAATACAATATAGGAGAAGACAAGCAAAAAGTTGCTGAAGAACTTATTAAAGAAAACAAAGAAAAACTAGAAAAACTAAAAATAGAAATAGCGGCACAAGAAATAGAATATTTAGCAAAAGAAAAACAAATATCTACATTTTTAGAATGCAAAAAAACATTTTTTGGAAAATTTAAATATTACTTTAAATACAGTAAGAAAAATAAAAAAAGCAAAATAAAGCAAGCTCCTGAAAATGTGAAAGATATTATTGAAAGCCAAGAAGATGAAAATCAAGAACTTCCAAAAAGAAAAAGAAAAAAATCAAATTATACAATTGAAGAGCTGATTGAATTATATAGAACAATAAATTTAAAAGAAAACGAGCTTAAAAATATCCTAATGGATTTAAATAGTTTAAAATTAAAAAACAAAAATATGACTAAAAAAATAGAAAATGCAACAGCATTTATAGAAGAAATAGACAATCATAAGAAAAGTATATTTGAATTTTGGAAGTACAGCAATAAAGATGAAATGGCTACATTACCAGAAGGAGAACAAGAAGAAGTAAATATAATAAAGAAAATAGAAAAAACATTTGACTATGAAGAAGATATAGAAAAGTTCGGAAAAACAATGGATAAAATGCAAAGAAAGTTGTTAAGCAAAGAAGAAACAGATAGCACTTATATTACAACAACTGGATTGTTAGAATTGGTAAATAAAATAAAAATAAATGACTTTTTACCAAAAGACATTGAAACTGAATTAAAAGAAATAAAAAAAGAAGCAACTCAAGAAAAAGCACTTCTTGAAAACGAAGAATTTGATATATTTGGTGGGTTAAGTCAAGACAACACAAAAGTATCAAAAATAAAAAATAAAAAACACAGAGAATTGCCAAAAGATAAGTTTAATATTTTAGAAATAGGAAAAAATACAAAACAAATTGGATTTAAATTATCATTAGAAAATGTTATATCAAATGTAAAGAAAGCTTTAGGAAAAGTAGTTATACCTGAAAATTTACCAGTTTATAAAGCAATTGTAGATGATAAATTAGATGATAGAATGTTTAATATATTTAATATAAATCCTGAAAATGAAATAGCAGAAGCAATAAAAAGAGAAGGAAGTAAAGTTAATTTCTATAAATTAAACTTGAAAGAAGGTTCAAATGCTATAAGTTTTACTAATTGTATATTTTATGATAATCAAAATAAGACATTGCCAATTGGACAAGATTTATCAACTAAAATGCTAGTAGATGTTTCAAATTTAGTACTAAAATTAAAAAGCAAAAATACTTTTAAATTAGCAGAACTAGAAGATGAAAAGGATGATTTTTCTAAAATTAATGTTAAAACTGTTACTGTTTTTGAATTTGATGTTGATATAAAAAAACAGGATTAATAGTAGACAAAATATAAAATATGTGCTAATATGTATTAGTACATATTTTATATGCCGATGTGGCGGAATTGGTAGACGCACTGGATTCAAAATCCAGCGGGAAACCATGTGGGTTCGAGTCCCACCATCGGTACCATTAAGTGAAACTTTATAAGTATTGAAATATCAATATTTTATAAGGTTTTTATTATTTGAATTAATGCAAAACTAACGCAATAGATTTTTTATTTGACTGAATAAAATTTCAATAAAAAAGCATACTATTATCGGTGATAGTATGATAGATAATTATAGAAAAAGTAAGAAAAAATTCAAAGAATATATAAAGAAAAATCCAGACTGTACAAAAGAAGAATGGGATAAATATGCGCAAGATAATAGACTATTTAGTAGCACTACATTGGCATTTCATAAGAATGCACATAACTTTGAAGAATTAAAGAATAAAATGAAAAGATTTTAGTACAGTGAAGTTGGATGTAAAAGCAAAATAGATAGATAAAAATGATATTGGTAGAATTAGAATAGTTAGGGGAAATATATGAAAATAGGAATAGATATAGATAATGTTATTTCAAACTTTAATGAACAATTATTAGAAGAATATAAAAAACATGATAAAGAGCTAAGAAACACAGGAATTATAAATGAAAAAGCAGAGTATATAAGAAAGAATATGTTTGATTGGACAGATGATGAAGAAAAAGAATTTTATAATAACAACATAGAAAAAATTGTCAAAAATCTAAAGGTAATAGATGGAGCAAAAGAATATATAGAAAAATTGAAAAATGATGGACATAAGATTTATATTATAACAGGAAGAGACAATGGAGAATATACGGATCCATATAATATGACAAAAGAATGGCTAGAAAAATCGGGAATTTATTATGATAAATTAATTTTAACAAATGCATATAAAAATCAGGAAAATGGAAAAACGAAAAAATGCTTAGAAAATGATATAGATATCATGATAGACGATTCGGTACATATTTGCCAAGATTGCATAGAAAACAGTATAACTACACTTTTAATGGACACTCCATATAACAAAAATGTAGATATTCAAAGAGTTTATAATTGGAAAGAAATATATGATTTTGTTAATGAATATAAAAAAGAGAAAGTAAATGTTATATTAGATACAGATACCTATAATGAATGTGATGACCAATTTGCACTTGCATACATGATAAAATCACAAGATGTGTTTAATATAGAAGCAATAACAGTAGCACCATATTCAAATAAAGAAAAAAATGTAACTGTTGCAGAAGGGCAAAAATTAAGTTATAACGAAATAATAAAAATATGCAAATGGACAAACTTTAATACTGAAAATAAAGTTTTTAAGGGTTCAAGAGATTATATCTCAAATGGTTATAATGAAAATAGTGAAGCGGTTAATAAAATAATAGAGATAGCTTTAAAGAATGAAAAAACATATATTATGGCAATAGGAGCACTTACTAATGTTGCACTAGCAATAAAAAAAGAACCTAAAATAATAGAAAAATTAGAAATTGTATGGCTAGGTGGACACAGTTTATTACAGAATAATAATGAAGAATTTAATTTTATGCAAGATGTAGAAGCAGTTAGAATAGTTTTTAAATCAAAAGTAAAACTAACAGTAATACCTTGTAAAAATGTAGCTTCTAATTTGAGAACATCTATATATGAATTGCAATATCACTTGAAAGATAAAAATGATTTATGCAGTTATTTGATAGAAAGATTCCATGATGATGGATATCATGGAGTAAAGAATAGGAGAGTAATATGGGATATAGCAGCAGTAGCCTACATGATAAATAGAAATTGGTTTACTGGTACCGAAATTAGTTGTCCAAAAATAGAAGAAAATACATCATATGAGTTGACAACAAATAGACATAAAATCATGATGATAAATTACATTGAAGTAAATAAGGTATATGAGGATTTGTTTGAAAAGTTGAAAAAATAGTTAAAAAGAACATTGGATATAATTCAATGTTCTTTTTGATGCTATTTAATGTTCCTACAAAGCGAAATAGCTCTTTCTGCTGCACCTTCGCCATTAACTTTGTTATAAAGAGATGTATTAATAACAGAGTTAGAAAGATTAATTTTTATTACGCGACCTTTTAAATAATCAAATACGGTTTGGTTATTTAGTAACTCTTTAGCTTCTTTAATACTTAGAGGCTCAGGAGTAAATTCTTTATACCCAAGCCCGTGTGGATGAGAGCGATTGTAAAGACTGGCTAGTACTTCAGCCTTGTCCTTATTTGAAATATCCACCAAATTATCATCCAAAGTGGTTACTCCATATGTTTTAGCATTTTCTTCGATTTTATCAATTGGCTTTTCGAAAACATTTTCGAATGATTTTCTAAAAGCATCTGAAAACTCTATATCTGCAATTTTATCTATTACTAATGGAAAGTAACGCAAATATATCATTATTCTTGAAGCTTCATCTGCTAATCTATACGGAATGTTTTTGCCAACGAATAATTCATCTAATACATCTTCCAATAACAATATAAGTTGTACTGGAGTTATAGAAGAACTTACAGATTCAGATAAATATCCACACAAGTCTTCAGATATCTCGTAAGGTACATTTTTAATTTTTGAAGCTTCTTTAAATTTATCAGAAGCGTTATTTAATATAGGAACATTTCCTAATATAATTTTTTTACTACTGTCATTCATTTTTGTCCACCCTTCCTGTAAAAAAATTTATACTATTTTAGCATTAACTAACAATAAATAATTATACTTATTGCTAAATATAAAGCTATAACACTATTATTATACCAAAAATGGGGCTAGAAGTCAATTTATGTAAATTACATCAGAAATTGCAATATTTTGAGCCAAAAGTAAAAAAGCATCGCAATTATGCAATGCCTTAAAACTATTACTTAATGTTCCTACAAAGTGAGATGGCCTTTTCGGCAGCACCTACACCATTATTTTCATTATAATTAGTGACATCAATAACATTATTAGATAAATCAACTTGAATTAGGTGCCCAGGTAAATATCCAAAATAAGTGAAGTTTTCCAACAATTTTTTAGCTTCTTTTATATCCATAGGTTTAGGATCATAATGTGAAAAGCAAAGACCTTTTGAATTTGCATTGTTGTAAAGGCTGGCTAAGACTTCGGCCTTATTTTTATTTGAAATGTTTACTAAATTATTACCTAAGGTTAATACTCCATAATCTTTGTTTTTGTTATTTGTGTTCTTAACTTTTCCAAAACGCTTGCAAAAAAGTTCTTCAAACTTATTTGAAAAATCTTTATTAGCAATTTCTCTTATTACTACAGAAAAACAAGTTATGTGCTGCATAATTTCGTAAAATTCATAAGAAAGTTTAAAATCAGCAATACCGAAACAAATGTCATCCAAAGCTCTAATTACTAATTGATATAACTGTGCTGGTGTTAAATTCTCATCTGCAAGTTCAGATATATAAACACAAAAATCTGCAATTTCCTTTGGGATATTATCTGATTCCTTACTAGCTTTTCTCAAAAGTTCGGGAACATTTTCTAGAAAAATTTCTTTACTACTGCTTTGCATATATTGAGTCCACCTTTCCTGTAAAAAAATTTCTATTTATTAAGTCTATACTGGCAATAGATAGTTATCTTATTGCAAACAATATGGAAATAACGAAACTATTATAGCAAAAATATTATTTAAAGTCAATTTATGTAAATTGTAGCAAGAAAAATCTTTTATGTTGACAACAGGGCACAAAAAATATATACTAGAAAAGGTGATTAAATTTGAGCAAATTAGAAAAATATATAGAAGAAGTAAAAAGAAAAACAGAAGGATATTCAGATATTGAAAAATTACGATATGTATATTTAGATTTAGGAAAAAGATTTGCATTTGACCTAAATTTTTCATTTGGAAATAGTAGAAGGAAGAAAGAAATATATGATCATAGTGGATTTCAAGAAGAACTTGAAAAAAGTATGGAAAATAATACAATAATATGTAAATCAATATCATATATATATGAACACATAGTAAAACAATTAGGAATAAAAGCTGAATCAATTATAGCACCAGAAGACTATAGTAAATATCCACACATGTACAATATTATAACTACCAAAGAAGACCAAAAATATAAATTTGATTTACAAGAAGATATGAGATATATAAAAGCAAATATGAGAACAAAGCACTTTGGGAAAGCAATTGATGAAGAACAAGATTTAGTAACAAGAAAAGAACTAGAAAATATAGACAGAAAATTACAATATATAAATAAAGACCAGTATTATACAGATGAATACTTAGAATTAATAAAACTAAACATGCAAATGTTTGAAAATTTAGAAGAAAAGGCAGAATTTGTTTTCAATAATTTAGATGTATATGTCAATAAGAATATGAAATATGCGGATAGAAGATGGAGAATGGAAGATATAATAGGAACAGATTATCAAGAAGGATTAATATTTTCAAAAGAAGATAAGAAAAAAATAAATATTGTAGATTGTTACAAAAAAATTAATAGCGAAAAGAAATATAAACTAGGAATAACTGTAGCCAAAAAGAATGGCATAGATGTATACATGTTTTCAGAAGAAATGAATTCTTTTAAAAAACTAACATTAGAGCAATTTGCAGAACAAGTAGAAAATGGATTAGTAAATATACAAGGAATACAGGGACTAAAAGCAATTTTAAGAAATCGAAAAGAAGAAAAGGAAAAATAGAATATAGAAAGATAAGGACAAACAAATGGAACAAAAAATAAAAAAATTTAAAAAAGTATTCCCATGGTATGTAGGATTATCAGGAGATTTATTGTTCTGGGGAGCAATAGACACACTATTTTTAACAACAGTGAAAGGTCTAGAGGCATCACAAATAGTATCACTAAGTACAGTATCCTTAATGATTTGTATGATAATGCAATTACCATTATTAAAATTAATAAAAAAAATTGGAAACACAAATTCAGTAAGAGTAGGAGCTTTAATGTTCTTAATAGCTAGTGCATTGTTAACTTTAGGAGAAAAATATATAGTTATAATGTTAGGACAAATTCTTTATGAGTTGGCATTTACATTTAGAAACATGGCAAATGCAATATTGAAAAACAATTTGGAATTGCAAAATGAAGCAAGTGAATATATAAAAATAAAGACAAGAGCAAATACTGTATATGCAGTAGCAACAATGATAGTTTCACTTATTGTTAGTACAATGTTTAACATGAATAATTATTTACCAATGTTCGGATGCATGTCAGTTTGTTTTATATGCTTTATTTTAGCTTTTGGTATTGTTGATTATTCTAATAATAAAAGCATTACAGAAAATAGAAAAAAGGAAAAGATACAATACGGTAAAATAATTTTATTGCTAATTATAATATATGGTTTATTTTATACAATAGTAAATCAGGGGCAATCAAATGGAAAATTATTTATACAGCAACAGTTACTTTTAAATTATGATGTAGCTAAGACCGCTACTGTAATTGGAATTATAGTATTTGTTTCACGTATAGTAAGAGTTATCTCAAATATGAGCTTTAGTAAGATATATGAAAAATACCAAACAAAAATGGGAATGATTTTTCCCATAATGCTTAGTATAGCTATATTGCATATGATTTTGGGCTCAATAATTGAAAATAATTTAACTTTCAAATTTATTATAATGAGTATTGGATATATAATTATTGTATTTATTAGAGATCCATTTGAAGTATATATGCAAGATTTAGCATTGAAAAATGTAGGACAGGACAAACAACAAACTTTATTAACAATAATGGAATTAGCTAGTAAAATTGGAAGAGCAATAATAGGAGTAAGTTTTTCAATAATTTTATTAAAAGAACCCATGATAAGCATAATAATAATTTTATTAATATTATCAATAGCAGAAATACTAATGAGTATAAAATTATATAAAATGGTAAATGAATAAAAAACAAAAAAATTGGAAGAATAGGAGAAAGGAATATGTTAAATCAATTTTCAAGAACAGAATTATTAATAGGAAAAGAAAAAATAGAAAAATTAAATAACGCAAAAGTAGCAATATTTGGGTTAGGTGGAGTAGGTTCCTTTGTTATGGAAGGATTAGTAAGAGCAGGTGTTGAAAATTTTGTTTTAATAGATGATGACAAAATTTGTTTAACAAATTTAAACAGGCAAATAATTGCAACAAGAAAAACAATAGGAAAATATAAAGTAGATGTGGCAAAAGAAAGAATATTAGAAATAAATCCAAATGCAAAAGTAGAAACATTCCAAGAATTTTATATGCCAGACACAAAAACAGAAATATTAACAAAAGACTTAGATTATGTTGTAGACTGTATAGATACTGTAACTGCAAAAATATCTTTAGTTACAAAATGTGAGGAGTTAGGAATTCCAATAATATCTGCAATGGGAACAGGAAATAAATTAGATCCATCAAGATTTGAAATAACAGATATATACAAAACAAGCGTATGTCCATTAGCAAAGGTAATGAGAAAAGAATTACGAAAAAGAAATGTAAAAAAATTGAAAGTAATTTATTCAAAAGAAGAACCAATAATACCAGATGAATACAGTCAAAGTAGCTGTAAAACAAATTGTATATGCCCTCCAGGAACTAAAAGAAAATGTGCAATAAAAAATCAAGTTCCAGGAAGCATATCATTTGTTCCATCAGTTGCAGGACTGATGATTACCGGAGAAATAGTGAAAGATATTGCTAAAATATAAACTTGACAATTATATGTAAAAGATATAAAATGAGTGCGAACAGATTTTAAGGAGGAATTTAAAATGGATTTAAAAGGAAGTAAAACAGAAAAAAATTTAATGGAAGCATTTGCAGGTGAATCACAAGCAAGAAATAAATATACATATTTTGCAAGCAAAGCAAAAAAAGAAGGATATGAGCAGATAGCAGCAATATTCCAAGAAACAGCAGATAATGAAAAAGAACATGCAAAAATGTGGTTTAAATTATTGCAAGGTGGACAAATATTATCAACAGCAGAAAACTTAAAAGCAGCTGCAGAAGGTGAAAACTACGAATGGACAGATATGTATGATAGAATGGCCAAAGAAGCTAAAGAAGAAGGATTTGACCATATAGCATATTTATTTGAAGAAGTAGGAAAAATAGAAAAAGAACATGAAGAAAGATATAAAAAATTATTAGAAAACGTAGAAGATGGACTAGTATTTAGTAAAGATGGGGATAGAATTTGGAAATGCAGAAATTGCGGACATATAGTAATAGGAAAATCAGCACCAGAAGTATGCCCAGTATGTGCACATCCAAAAGCTTATTTTGAAATAAAAGCTGAAAATTATTAAAAAATAAAAAAGACTTTTTGTAATAGTAATTGCAAAAAGTCTTTTTTGTTTTTAATTTTTACTTTTTTTTATTTCTTTTACTTTTATTTTTTCCTCAATAATTGATGGGGAAAAAATACTATGTTTGTTAGTTAGCATAACATTATCTTTGTCTAATTCCAATAAGAAATACCATTTTCTTCTGTAATTATCAATTTGATTTTTTAGATAATTATTATAGTTTTTCTCATTTTCCATTAGTTCAGCTAACTTTTGATTTGAACGTTTATTATTTGCCATTTCAAGTTCTGCTAACCGAGTTTTAGAGCATGCATACGTATACTCAAGTTCACCTAAAGAATTTCTAATGTAACTAAGAAATAGAGCAAAAAGCCCTAAAACAGTAAAAATTAAAACTAAAATTGTTGTCAATACCATAAGATGTCCCTCCAAGTTTCTTAAAATCTCACGACAAATGTGTATGAGATATTTTAATATTACAGGAAATTTCCTGTATCATTTATTATTATAAGATAAATTTACATAAAAAGTCAAGGCAGTATTATAATATATATTTGAAAAATCATCGTTTTTTCTTTTTAGTATAGAAAAATTCCAAACATTATGATATAATTTAAAACATGAGAAGGAGAAAAAGATGCCAAAATTTTTTGTGAAAGATGAACAAATAAACAATCAGGAAATCCAAATTCAAGGAACAGATGTAAACCACATAAAAAATGTATTAAGAGAAAAAATCGGAAGTGAATTAATAATATGTAATGAAAAAACAGGGCAAGATTATTTATGTGAAATAAAAGAAATGAAAGAAGAAAATATAATCTGTCATATAAAAGAAAAACTTCTAAATAACGTAGAATCAAATATAAAAGTAACAATAATGCAAGGATTGCCAAAAGCTGACAAAATGGAACTTATAATCCAAAAATCAGTAGAATTAGGTGTAAATAATATAATACCACTAGAAATGAAAAGATGTGTAGTAAAATTAAAAGATAAAGATAAAATTAAAAAAATTGAAAGATGGCAAAAAATCTCTGTGGTTGCAGCAAAACAAAGTGGAAGAAATATTATTCCTGAAATAAACCAGGTAGAAAATCTAAAAAATATTTGCGAAACATTTGAAAATTATGATATAGTACTTTTAGCATATGAAAATGAAAAAGAAAACACATTAAAAAATGAATTAAAGGCATTAAAAGAAAAAATTAAAAATAAAAATGAAGATGTAAAAATAGCTGTTTTGGTAGGCCCAGAAGGTGGAATTGCCGAAGAAGAAGTAAAAATGGCAAGACAAAAAGGCGCAAAAGTAATTACATTAGGAAAAAGAATATTAAGAACAGAAACAGTAGCATTAAATGTACTTAGCATAATAATGTATGAACTAGAAAATTAGGAGGAAAACGAATGAAAACAATATTCAAAAACTTAGTAAGAGCAATTTTAGTAATGTTATATTTTATAACATTAAATTTTGCATATACACGAATGAACTTAGAAAGGCTTATTGGGGATATAGAAGTATTTTCAGGAGTTTTCCTAGTATTAGGGCTATTAGCACTAGAAAAAGCATATAGAGAAGAAAAAGGTTCAACAGCAATAACTTCAATAGAATTAATGGCATTATCAATGCATTCTCTTTCAATAATGAATGTAATAACAATGATGAAATATGACTTTAGAACATATCTTTTAACATCATCATATATAATTGCAATTTATTATGTATTTAAAGCAATTGTAATATATACAATGCAAAGAAAAAAAGCATTAAAAGAATTAAGTGATATATCAGAAATAGTAAAAGAAGATGAGCCAATAAAAAAAGAAGCCAAAAAAAGAAGAACAACAAAAGTATAAAAATCAAAAGCTATAAAAGAAAAAAGTAAAAAGGAAGTAAAGAAAAATGATTAAAAGCATGACTGGATATGGGAAAGCAAATCTAGAAAAAGAAAAAAGAAAATATCAAATAGAAATAAAAAGTGTAAATCACAGATACAGTGATATATCAATAAAAATGCCAAGGCAATTAGCATATTTAGAAGAACCAATAAAAAGAAAAGTTTCAGAAAAAGTAAAAAGAGGAAAAATAGATATATTTATAACTTTTGAAAATGAAGGAATAGAAGGCAAAGAAATAAAAATAAATACAGAACTTGCTAGTGGGTATATAAAAGCTCTAAAAGAATTAGCTGAAAAAGAAAATATTTTAGCAGATATACAAGTAAATGACATTGCAAAATATCCAGATGTATTAAATGTAGAAAGCAATAATGATGATGAAAAGGTAAAACAAGAAATTCTAGAAGCGGTAGAAATTGCAACATCAAATTTAGTAGAAATGAGAAAAACAGAAGGATTGAAAATGGCAGAAGATATAGAAAAAAGATTAGAAGGAATTCAAAAAAAAGTAAATCAAATATCTCGGACTTTCTACTGGACTTATTGATGAATATGTAGTAAAATTAGAAGAACGAATAAAAGAACTAACAAAAAATCAAGAAATTGATAAACAAAGGCTAGCACAAGAAGTAGTAATATATGCTGATAAATGTTCAATTCAAGAAGAGATTACAAGACTAAATAGTCATATATTACAATTAAAAACACTATTAAAATCTGATGAAGCAGTAGGAAAAAAATTAGATTTTATAATTCAAGAGATGAATCGTGAAACAAACACAATAGGCTCAAAAGCAAACAACTTAAGTATTACAAATGGAGTAGTTGATATAAAAACAGAAATAGAAAACATAAGAGAACAAGTTCAAAATATAGAATAGAAAGGGATTGATTTTATGCAATTAGTAAACATAGGATTTGGAAATATTGTTTCAGCAGAAAGAATAGTGGCAATAGTAAGCCCAGAATCAGCACCAATAAAAAGACTAATACAAGAAGCAAAAGATGAAAAAACAGCAGTTGATGCAACATATGGAAGAAGAACAAGAGCAGTTTTAATAATGGATTCAGGACATATCATATTATCAGCAGTTCAACCAGAAACAGTTGGTGGAAGAATAGATAAAGATATATCACAAGAAGAAATAGCAAGACAAATAGCAGAAGCTGCAAAACAACAATAAAATAAAAATAGAAAAGGAGTGGATTAGAAATGATGGTAAAACCAAGCGTTTCAGAATTATTAACAAAAGCAAACAATAGATATGAATTAGTAATAGCAACAGCAAGAAGAGCAAGACAAATAGCTGCAGGTGCAGAACCAAAAACAGATGTAAAAGAAGAATCACCAGTAACATTAGCTGCAAACGAAATAGCTGAAGGGAAGGTAACAATAGAATGTTAGTAATATTATCTGGAGTAGCAGGAGCAGGAAAAGATACAATAAAAAAAGAACTAATAAAAAGATTCGATAATGTCGAATCTTTACCTTCATATACATCAAGACCAAAACGTGAAGGAGATGTAGAAGGACAAACATATAATTTTGTATCAAGAAAAGAATTTGAAGAAAAAATAGAAAATGGAGAATTTTACGAATATGACATACACCACAACCATTATTATGGAACATCAAAAAAACTTTTAAATGCAAAAATAGAAAGTGGGAAAATAATAGTAAAAGACATAGATGTAAATGGAACAGAGCATTTAAAAGATTTATTAAAAGCAGATACAAAAGTTGTAACAATATTCTTAAGAGTACCAAAAGAAGACTTAGAAGCACGTTTACAAGAAAGAATAGACAAACCAAGCCCAGCAGAAATTCGTTTACGTTTAAGCAGATTTGAATATGAAGAATCAAAAATCAACTTATATGACTATGTATTAAAAAATGATAATTTAGAAAAAACAGTACAAATAGTAATGGCTATTTTAGAAAACGAGTTGAAATTAGAAAATGATAGCAGAAATAATAATAAATAGAACAGCAAAAAAATTAAATAGGACCTTTGATTATGAAGTGCCAGAAGAGTTGCAAGACCTTATTACAATTGGAAGTAAGGTCTTAGTTCCGTTTGGTAAAAATGGTGCATTAGAGCAAGCATTTGTAATAAAACTAAAAGAAAGCACAGAATATGAAGTGAAAAAAATTGCGAAAATAGAAGACAACATAACAGAAAAGCAAATAGAATTAGCAAGATGGATGGCTTCTAGATATTTTTGTAATGTATCAGATTGTATAAAACTAATGTTAACACCAGGAACAAGAACAAAAGAGAAAAAAGTTCAAGACAAAAAGATAAATGTAGTATATTTAAAAAAAGAAAAGTATGAAATTGAACAAAAAATAGAAAATGGGACAATAAAATCAGAAAAACAAAAAAGAACATTAAAATTTATACTAGAAAATGAAGGCCTTACGGTGCCAGAATTAGAACCATTGGCAGATACTACAAGAGCAATAATAAATACACTAGTAAAAAATGGATATTTAGAAATATCAGAAAAAAAGATAGAAAGAAATCCATTACAAAACAAACAAATAGAAAAAACACAAAATTTAGTATTTACAAAAGAACAGCAAATAGCATATGAAAAAATAAAAGAAACAATAGAAAATAACGAATATAAAAGCTTTTTGCTTTATGGCGTAACAGGATCACGGAAAAACAGAAGTATATTTACAACTTATAGAAGAAGTAATAAAAAACGAAAAAACAGCAATTGTTTTGGTTCCGGAAATATCATTAACACCACAAATGTTAGACAGATTTATATCTAGATTTGGAAAAGAACAAATAGCAGTTTTACATAGTAAACTATCATTAGGAGAAAAACATGATGAGTGGAACAAAATAAGAGAAGGAAAAGCCAAAATAGTAATTGGCGCTAGATCAGCAATATTTGCACCAGTTAAGAATTTGGGAATAATCATAATAGATGAAGAACATGATAGTTCGTATAAATCAGAATCAACACCTAAATATGATGCAAAACAAGTGGCAAAATATATAGCTAAACAAAGTAAATGTCCATTAGTGCTAGGAAGTGCAACACCAGATTTATCAACATATTATCAGGCGAAAAATTTAGAAAAAATAGAATTACTTACATTAACAAAAAGAGCAAACAATTCAAATCTTCCACAAGTCACAGTAATAGACTTAAAAGAAGAATTAGCAAATGGAAATAGGTCAATGTTAAGCAGAGAATTATATCAAAAAATTGAAGAAAATCTAGAGAAAAAACTACAAACAATATTATTTTTAAACAGAAGGGGATATTCAACATTTATAATGTGTAGAAATTGTGGCTATACAGTAAAATGCAAAAATTGTGATATAAGCCTTACATATCATAGCTATGAAAGAAAACTAAAATGTCATTATTGCGGACATGAAGAGAATTTAGTAACTAAATGTCCAGAATGTGGAAGTGATAAAATAAGATATTTTGGAACAGGAACTCAAAGATTAGAGCAAGAAATAAAAAAGCAATTTCCACAAGCTACAACAATAAGAATGGATGTAGATACAGTAACAAAGAAAAATTCACATGAGCAAATACTATCAAAATTTAAAAATGAAAATATAGACATCTTAATTGGTACACAGATGGTAGTAAAAGGACATCACTTTCCAAATGTAACATTAGTAGGAGTAATAGCGGCAGATAGTTCTTTAAATATTGATGACTACAGAGCAAATGAAAGAACATTTCAAATATTAACACAAGTGGCACGGAAGGGCTGGTAGAGAAAAACTACCAGGAAAAGTAATAATACAAACATATAACCCGGATAACTTTGCAATACAATGTGCCAGCAAACAAAACTATGAAGAATTTTATGAAATAGAAATAGCCTTAAGAGAACAGTTGAAATATCCGCCATTTTGCGATATAATAGTAATTGGATTTAACGGGACAAATGAAAAAGAAATACAAGAAATATCTTTAAAAATGTATAAAGAATTACATGTAAAACTAGAAGAATTCAATATATTTAAACCAATGCCAGCACCAATAGAAAAAATACAAAACAGATATCGCTATAGGATAATAATAAAAGGAAATATGAACGAACAAGCAAATAAAGAATTGAATTCAATACTAAAACAAGCATATAATGAAAACTTAAAAACAACAAGAATATCAATAGACATAAATCCAAACAATATGTCATAAAAGAAAGGGGCAATAAAAATGGCAATAAGAAATCTAAGATATCAAGGTGATGAAATACTAAAAAAGAAATCAAGAGAAATAGAAAATATAGATGACAAACTACAAGTTTTAATAGATGATATGATAGACACAATGCACAAATATAATGGCGTAGGACTTGCAGCTGTACAAGTTGGCGTATTAAAAAGACTTGTAGTAATAGACTTATATGATGACAATGGGCCAATAGTAATGATAAACCCAGAAATAATAAAAACAAAAGGAGAGCAAGAAGTAGATGAAGGGTGCTTAAGTTTTCCAAATGAATTTGCAAAAGTTATAAGACCAGCAGAAGTAGTTGCGGAATATACTTCAAGAGATGGAAAAAGAATGAGAGTAAAAGCAAAAGAACTATTAGCACAAGCCATAGCACACGAAGTTGATCATTTGAATGGAGAAGTATTTATAGATAAAATAATACCTGGAACATTAGAATATGTAGAACCTGAAAAACCAGAAAAATAATTTAAAAAATATATAAGCAAATATGAGATTTTTAACAAATATACTCATAAAAAAGGAGAAAAGTAATTATGAAAATAGTTTTTATGGGAACACCAGACTTTGCTAGTGAAAGTTTAAAAGAACTATATGAAGCAGGACATGAAATACTAGCAGTTGTAACAAATCCAGATAGACCAAAAGGCAGGGGAATGAAAGTAATAGCATCACCTGTAAAACAATATGCAATGGAAAAAGAACTAAAAATATATCAACCTGAAAAAGTAAGAAAAAATCCAGAATTTATAGATGAAATAAAAAACTTGAATCCAGATGTAATATGTGTTGTAGCATATGGAAAAATACTTCCAAAAGAAATTTTAGAAATTCCACATTTAGGATGTATAAATGTACATGCATCACTACTACCTAAATATAGGGGTGCAGCTCCAATACAATGGGCGGTTTTAAATGGAGAAAAAGAAACAGGTGTAACAACAATGTATATGGACATTGGAATGGACACAGGTGATATGATTTTAAAAGAAAAAGTACAAATAGGTGAAGATGAAACAACAGGAGAATTGTGGGATAGATTATCAAAAATAGGCGGAAAACTATTAGTTGAAACATTAAAACAAATTGAAGAAGGTACAGCACCAAGAGAAAAACAAGGTGAAGACTTTACAATGGCTCCAATGTTAGATAAAAAAATGGCAAAAATAGATTGGGAAAATCAAACGGCAAGACAAATAAAAAATCTTGTAAGGGGCTTAAATCCTATAATGGGAGCATATACATTTTTAAATGATAAAAAAATAAAATTCTGGAAAGTTGGCATAGCAGATGATATTATGGCAGATGGTATGGAGATACTAGCAAACGGAGTTGTATTAGCATCTGATGAAAGAGCAGGACTATATATAAAAACTAAAGATGGAATTTTAAAGGTTTTAGAAATACAAGGAGAAAATTCTAGAAGAATGCCAATTTCAGACTTTTTAAGGGGAAATGAAATTAATGAATTTGATGTCTTTTGCTAAAATTTGTGTGTTGACATAGCAAACATGCATATGGTATAATAGTGAAAGCAAAAAGAGCAGAAATAGGAGGAATAGTAATGAAAAGAATAGTAACAATAAAAACACGTAATTTAGAAGAAAGCCAAAATAATGGTGGATGTGGAGAATGTCAAACATCATGCCAATCAGCTTGTAAAACATCATGTGGTGTTGCAAACCAAAAATGTGAAAAAGTTAATGGTTAATTTATAATAAGAAACAAAAGAATTGCCGAAACCAGCTAGTTAATAGTTGGCCGGCAATTTGTTTGTTACAGCTAATATCTATATTGCACTTTTGTGGTGTAGCTTGGCATGGTAGTATATAAGTAAAAAAGAAGGAGAATATGAAATGATACATCAATACAAATTAAATGGATTTAATATAGTGCTAGATACATATAGTGGAGCAGTGCACTGCGTAGATGACTTAAGTTATGACATAATAGCATTATATGAAAATACTAATAAAGAAGAAATAATAGAAAAAATGCTTGAAAAATATAAAGACATAACAAAAAAAGATATAGAAGAGACAATAGAAGAAATAGAAAAAATAAAACAAGATGGAAAGTTATTCTCAAAAGACATATATGAAGGAAAAAATCTAGATTTAAAGAAAAGAGATTCTGTAGTAAAAGCACTATGTCTGCATGTTGCTCATACATGTAACTTGAATTGTGAATATTGTTTTGCAGGCCAAGGAAAATATCATGGAAAAGATGCAATAATGAGCTTTGAAGTTGGAAAACAAGCTTTAGACTTTTTAGTGAAAAATTCAGGGACAAGAAAGAACCTAGAAGTAGATTTCTTTGGTGGAGAACCACTAGTTAATTTTGATGTTGTAAAACAATTAGTAAAATATGCAAGAAGTATAGAAAAAGAGACAGGTAAACATTTTAGATTTACATTAACAACAAATGGAATGTTACTAGATGATGATGTAATAGACTTTTTAAATAAAGAAATGAATAATGTTGTATTAAGTTTAGATGGAAGAAAAGAGATAAATGATGCCAAAAGAAAGAAAATAAATGGTGAAGGAAGTTATGACATAATAGTTCCAAAATTCCAAAACTTTGTGGAAAAAAGAGGAAATAAAGAGTATTACATGAGAGGTACATTTACTCGCAATAATTTAGATTTTACAAAAGATATATTCCATATGGCAGATTTAGGATTTAAAGAATTATCAATGGAACCAGTAGTATCAAGTCCAGATACAGATTATGCATTAAAAGAAGAAGACTTAGATACAATATTTGAACAATATGAGATACTAGCAAAAGAAATGATAAAAAGAAGGAAACAAGGAAATCCATTCACATTTTATCATTATATGATAGATTTATCAGGCGGACCATGTATTTATAAGAGAATTACAGGTTGTGGTTCAGGAACAGAATATTTAGCAGTAACACCAACAGGAGATTTTTACCCATGCCATCAATTTGTTGGAGATGAAAAATTCTTAATGGGAAATGTAAGAGATGGAGTTACAAATACAGAATTAAGAGATGAATTTAAATTATGTAATGCATATTCAAGAAAAGAATGCAAAGATTGTTGGGCAAAATTATATTGCAGTGGTGGTTGTAGTGCAAATGCATATCATGCAACAGGTTCAATAAATAATGTATATGAATATGGCTGCAAATTATTTAAAAAGAGAATAGAATGTGCAATAATGGTAAAAATTGCAGAAGCAATGGAAGAATCAGAAGAAGTGGAATAAAAATGGAAAATTTGTATCAAAAATTAGAAGAATATAGTAAAAAAGATATTGTGCCATTACATATGCCCGGACATAAAAGAAATACTGAAATGTTAGGTACACAATTACCATATAACATAGATATAACAGAAATAGATGGATTTGATGATTTACATCATGCGGAGGGAATAATAAAAAATATACAAGAAAAGGCTCAAAGCATATATAATACTAGAAAAAGTTTTATATTAATTAATGGTACAACATGTGGAATTTTAGCTGGAATAAGAAGCTTTGTTAAGAAAAATGACAAGATACTAGTGGCAAGAAATTGCCATAAATCAGTGTATCATGCAATAGAACTTAATGAGTTAAAACCAATATATATTATGCCAAAAACAAATGAAGATGGTATAAATCTAGAAATTACACCAAAAGAAGTAGAAGAAAAAATAAAGGAAAATCCAGATATAGAATTAGTAGTGTTAACAAGTCCAACATATGAAGGAATAATAAGTGATATTAAAGAAATCGTAGAAATATGTCATAAAAATAAAATTCCAGTGTTAGTAGATGAAGCACATGGTGCACATTTAAAATTTATGAATAAAACTAAAGAACTTTCAGCAGTAGATGCTGGTGCAGACATTGTGGTTCAAAGTATACACAAAACTTTGCCAGCACTTACTCAAACATCTTTGTTACACATAAATGGTGATATGGTAAATGAAGAAAAATTAAAACATGAATTATCAATATTTGAAACAAGTAGTCCATCATATATATTAATGGCATCAATAGAAAACTGCTTAGATTTCCTACAATATAATGAGAATATGTTTGAAAAATATGAAGAAAATTTAGAATACTTTTATGACAGAACAAAAGGATTGAAAAAGCTAGAAATTCTAAGAAACAAATTAACTGACAAATATTTTGATGATGGAAAAATTGTTATAATAATGACTAAAACAAATATAACAGGAAAAGAATTATCTGAAATTTTAAGAGAAAAATACAAAATAGAATTAGAAATGTCATCTGTAAATTATGCAATTGCAATGACATCTGTATGTGACAGCAAAGAAAATTTAAAAAGGTTAATAGATGCATTAATAGACATTGATACAAAATTAGAAATTCAAAAAAAGCCTAAATATGAATTTGAAAACATACTACCTGAAATTTCAAAATCTATATATAAAGCTGAAAAAGAACATGAATTTTTTAAAGTGGATTACAGAAAAGCAGAAGGAAAAATATCTAAGGAATATATGTGGGTATATCCACCAGGAATACCGATTATTACACCTGGAGAGATTATTTCTAATGAGATAATTAATTTGATGAAACAAATCAGCGAAGCGGGATTAGAAATAAGAACAGATAATGGTACATTTCCGGAAGTTTTGATATTGAAATAAATTGAAAAATATAGTATAATAAATTTGTGTAAATTTAGGAAAACTCCATTTTACATTTTTAGAAAAGACAGTTTTATAAAATAACTATTTTAGGAGGAGCAAAAATGAACTTTATAGAAAGATCTGGTTGGAAAGTTTTAAAGATAGTCTTATTTGGGTTAATAATATACGGCATTATCAATTTTAAATTCATTTTATCTTTGAAAATGATTGGAATATGGCTATTAGTTCGACCAATTCCTTTTATGTCTAATCTATTGTCAGGAAATAATGGCTGGTTAGATAGTGAAGTAGCAAAATTAGAATATAACATTGATTTGCTAAATACAATGGAAAAAGATAAAAGAATGACTCAAAATCTTACTCAAGACCAAAGAGAAAACTTTGAGAAACTTTTTAAGGCAATGATAGAAAATGCTGATATAATAATAAAATCAGATAAGTATAATGACAAGCTAAAAGGAAAAGCTAGAAAAATGAAAGAAAAAGTAATTGAAAAGCAAAAAAGCCTAAAGTAGGGCTTTTTTATTTTTAGAAAATATAATATCAATATTGATTTTGTATAAAAAATTCCTAAAGTATCTAACTTTAAGAATTAAAATATAAAAATATTATAGCAATAAGTAATACAAAAAGCAAGAGAAAAAATAGCAAAAACTCAAAGTGAATTTTTGCTATTTTTGCATAGTTTATAAAAGGAGTAAGGTCAACAAAACGCTGAGGATAAAAGGATTTAGAAAACTAATATTTCCTTAAGTTAGATACTTGAAGAAAATTAGAGAAAAGGAGAAAAAGAGAGTCATGAAAACAAAAGAAACAAAGAAAAACAAAGGAATTACACTGATTGCATTAGTAATCACGATAATAGTAATTTTAATTTTGGCAAGTGTATCAATAGCAATGCTAACAGGCAACAATGGAATTTTAACACAAACAGGAGTAGCAAAAGAAACGACAGAAAATAAATCAGCAGAAGAAAAAGTGCAATTAGCAATAGTAGGAGCAATGGCGAATAATAAATTGGGATTAACTGTAGGTGAATTAGAAAAAGAATTAAAGAATTATGGCGGAACGTTAGATGGGAAAGAATTTCCTGTAACTGCAATAGTTGATGGAAAAAGTTTTGAAGTAGACAGTGAAGGAAATGTGAAACTGCTAAATGGAAATGAAGAGAAGAAAGTAGAACCCGGACAATATGTAAGTGAAACAAAGAAAAATAATTATAAAGATTCAGAAAATAACACAGCAACAGTACCAGCAGGATTTACAGTATCAGAAATAGAGGGAGAAAAAAATATCTCAACAGGATTAGTAATATATGATATTCCGAAAGAGAAAATAGAGAATGTAGATTGGACAACAAAAAATGAAGACGGAGCATATAATGTCCAAACTTTGTATAATCAATTTGTATGGATACCAGTAACAAGTGAAGAAAAATATCAAAGAGATTGTAGTTATCCAGGTAATTTTGATAGTAGTGATGAAAATACATTTACAGATACAGGATATTTGCCATCAAATATACAACCGACAACAGATGATGCAACAAATAATGAGACAGCAGAAAGAACGGCGGTATTAAAATATAATGGATTTTATATAGCGAGATATGAAGCAGGAAATGAGAACTCAAATGTGGTTAGCAAGCAAAATGCAACAGTATATACAAATGAAACTCAACGAAGTTTTAAAATTATAGGAAAAACAATGTATGGAGACAGTAGTACTTATGTAAAAAGTGCAATATGTTCGGGAATACAATGGGATATGGTAATGAAATTTGTAGATGGAAAAATAGATGGGAATGGAAATACCTATGATGTAAGAACATATAATGAAGCTAGACACAAAGGAGATAATGTAGGAGTAGAAAAAACAGGAAACAATATATCAGATAAAGTGCAAAATATATATGACCTTGAAGGCAATTGTTTGGAATATGTAGCAGAAATAAATATTCTTTATGGTCCGTATGTCTATCGTGGAGGTTACGTCTACGATAGTTATACCAGAGCTAGCGGTCGCTATGGTCACGGGGGCTATGCTTACCGCGGCGGAACTTTCCGACCAGTACTTTATATTAAGTAGAACTAAAATGATAGCGTATTGTATAGTGTTTAAATTAACTAAGGCAGTATCAAGTTTTATTTTGATACTGTTATTTTTATATAAAAAAGTAAAATTCTTGCACAGGAAGGTTATGGAAAATTAATTAAAATTTAATTAAAACAGTTGTAAAAATGGTAAAAAATTGATATACTTAACTAGCAAAAAGTAAGTATATCTTTTTTAATGGAAAAAATAAACAAGGAGGAAAATAACATGGAAGAACAAAACAAAGAAAACGAAGAAATCGTAGAATTAGACAATGAAATAAAAACAGAAAATGACACAATAAAAATATCAGATGATGTAGTAGCAGTAATAGCAGGAGTAGCAGTATCAGAAGTACCAGGAGTAGCTGGAATGGCAGGAGGATTTGCAGGCGGAATATCAGAAGTATTTAGTGGAAAGAAAAACCTAGCAAAAGGAATAAAAGTAGAAATAGATGAAAAAGATGTAAAAATAGATGTAAACATAATAGTAGAATATGGTTCAAGAATACCAGATGTAGCATTTGAAATACAAACAAGAGTAAAAAAAGCAGTAGAAAGCATGACAGGGTTAAATGTAGAAGAAGTAAACGTACATGTACAAGGTGTTAACACAGATGTATCAAGCAAAGAAGAAACAGAACAAAATGAAGAAAACAATAACAACGAAGAACAAGAACAATAAAAATTAAATCATCAAAAAGAAAAATTACGAACAAAAAACGTAGAAAGAAAAAGGAGAAAAAAGAAAATGAAAATTTTAGAAAAAATCACATTAATTATATACTCTAATATCATGTTAATATTATCAATAGTATTATGCTTATTAATATTTGGATGGCTAGATATGGCACTAGTAGGAGACTTTTGTTATAAAATGATAGTAGGAGATACTTCAAGTAAAGTACTATTAGGATTAGGTGTGGCATTTATACTATTATCAATAAAATGCATATTCTTTGATTCAACATCAAAAGAACAAATAAAAGAAAGACAAGGAGTTTTACTAGAAAACGAAAGTGGAAAACTTATGATATCAAAAGAAACAATAGAAAACCTAGTAAACTCAGTAGCTCTAAATTTCCAAAGTGCTGAACAAGTATCAACAAGAGTAGAATTAGATAGTGAAAACAATGTAAAAGTATTTGTAAACTTAACAGTAACAGAAGATGCTGTAATAAAAGATTTATCAGCAAATTTACAAACAAGAATAAAAGAAAAAGTAAAAACAGCAACAGACCTAGAAGTAAAAGAAGTTAATATAACTGTAAAAAAAGTTGCACCAAAAGAGGATGAATAAAAAAATAAGTAAGAAAGGAAAAGAAAGATAATGGAAGGATTAAAACAATTCTGGAGCCAATATAAAGGCGCAATAATAGGAGTTATTATAGCTATTTTAATATTAGTAACAAGACTACATGATTTAATACTAGCAATAGTAGTATTATTTTTAGGAGCATTTATAGGAAATTATGTTCAACAAAATAAAGATGATGTAAAAACAAAACTAAAAAATTTTATAGATAAAATGTAATAGTGGGAAGGAAAAAAGATGAACCGTACAGAAATAAGAGAACAAGCATTTAAACTAATATATAGTTTAGAAATTCAAAAAAAAGAAGACTTAGAAGAAGCAATAGAACTATATATAGAAAGTAATGAAATAACAGAAAAAAATGCGATAGAATATATAAAAGATGCAGTATTTGGTATTGAAAAAAACAAAGAAGAAATAGTATCAAGTATTGAAAAAAATCTAAAAAAAGATTGGAAAATTGATAGAATATCAAAAATAGATTTATCAATTTTAAAACTTGCAATATATGAAATTAAACATACAGAAGTGCCATATAAGGTAGTAATAAATGAAGCAGTAGAACTAGCTAAAAAATATGGAGAAGACAATTCTAGAAACTTTGTAAACGGAGTGTTAGCAAGTATAGTAAACCAATAGAAAAGGAAAATGAAAATGAAATATGCAGATTTAGCAATAACAGTTTCAGATTTAAATAAATATATAAAAAATAAAATAGCTGATGATGAATATTTAAACAATGTTCTAATAAAAGGTGAAATATCAAATTTCAAGAACCATTATACAGGACATATGTATTTTACATTAAAAGATAAAGATTCTTTAATAAAATGCATATGTTTCAAATCATATGCGCAAAAATTAACTTTCATGCCTAAAGATGGTATGAAAGTTATGGTTTTGGGCACTGTTTCTGTATTTGAAAGAGATGGAATTTATCAAATATATGTAAAAGCAATGGAAGAAGATGGTTTAGGAGACTTATATACAAAATATCAAGAATTAAAAGAAAAACTAGAAAAACAAGGACTATTTTCAGAAGAGCACAAAATGAAAATTCCAATAATGCCAAAAGTAATAGGTGTACTAACTTCAAAAACTGGGTCAGTAATAAAAGATATAATAAATGTTTCAAAAAGAAGAAATCCAAATGTATATATAAGATTATTGCCTGTACCTGTTCAAGGAGAAGGAGCTGCGGAAAAAATAGCAGCAGGAATAGAATATATGAATAGAAATAAGTTGGCAGATGTATTAATTTTGGCACGTGGTGGAGGGTCTTTAGAAGATTTATGGCCATTTAATGAAGAAATAGTTGCTAATAGTATATACAACTCAGAAATACCAATAATTTCAGCAGTAGGACATGAAACAGACTTTACAATAGCAGATTTTGTTGCAGACTTAAGAGCACCAACACCATCTGCAGCAGCTGAATTAGCTGTATCTGACATATATGAAGTTCAAAGAAAAATAGACACATATCAAGATAGACTTCGCAATAGTTTAATAAAAAAAGTAGAGCTAATGAAAATGAGATATGAAAAAGTAATGGCAAGTGCAGTATTCAAAGAACCACTAAGAAAAGTAAATGACAATTATCAAAAAATAGATACAATAATAAAGAATTTAGATACACTAATAAAAACAAAACAAGAAAAAGAAAAAACAAAATATATAGAATTAGTTTCTAAATTAGATGCACTAAGCCCACTGAAAACCTTGTATAGAGGATATTCTATAACTGAAAAAGATGGAAAAGTAGTAAAAAGTGTAAAAGAATTAAAAAAAGGCGATAAAGTCTTAGTAAAACTATCTGATGGAGAAAAAAGAGCAACAATAGAAGAATAAGAAATGTTTGGTGATATTGAGAAGGGGGAAAATATAAAATGAAGAAAAGCTTTGAAGAACAAATGGAAAACTTAGAGAAAATAGTAGCAGAATTAGAAAATGGAAACTTAAATTTAGATGAATCTGTAAATAAATTTGAAGAAGGAATCAAAATTTCAAAAGAATGTAATAAAATATTAGAAGAAGCAGAAAAGAAAATAACAATATTAGTAAATGAAAATGGAGAAATGAAAGAAGAAAACTTTGAAACAGAAGAATAAGAAGGAGGATAAAAATGAACAATTTTTTAGGATTTATACAAAATAAATATATATATGTACCATTTTTCTTATGGTTTGGAATACAATTATTCAAGTTACTATATGACTTAGTAACAACGAAAAAATTCAATTTTAAAAGAATAATGGGAGCAGGCGGAATGCCAAGTTCACACTCAGCAGTTGTTGCAGGGCTTGCAACATTAATTGGGAAATATCAAGGAGTAGACACACCAATATTTGCAGTATCACTAATTGTGGCATTTGTAGTAATGTATGATGCATGTGGAGTAAGAAGAGCGGCAGGAAAACAAGCAGAGTTATTAAACAAACTAATAGAAACTCCAGGACTTACAAGTGTGCAAGTATCAGAAAGATTAGTAGAAGTATTAGGACACACACCAATACAAGTATTTGTAGGTGCTTTAATAGGAGTAATAGCAGGACTAGTATTTTAATAAAAATAGAAGGAGATGGCTCATATGACAGATATAGAAATAGCAAAAAACACTAAACTAGAAAAAATTGAAAACATAGCAAAAAAATTAGAAATAGAAGAACAATATTTAGAAAACTATGGGAAGTATAAAGCAAAAATTTCTAATAAAATAGAAGAAAAATTGGAAAATAAAGAAGATGGAAAGCTAGTTTTAGTAACAGCAATGAGCCCAACACCATTAGGAGAAGGAAAAACAACTGTATCAATAGCAATAGCAGATGGATTAAATAAAATTGGAAAAAAGGCAATGTTGGCATTAAGGGAACCATCATTAGGCCCAGTATTTGGAATAAAAGGTGGAGCAACAGGTGGTGGACATGCTCAAGTAGCACCAATGGAAGATATAAATCTTCATTTTACTGGCGACATACATGCAATAACATCAGCAAATAACTTATTATCTAGTTTAATAGATAATCATATTTACTTTGGAAATGAACTAGGATTTAAAAAAGTTACATGGAAAAGATGTGTAGACCTAAATGATAGACAATTAAGACAAATAGAAACAGGTTTATCTGGTGAAAAGAAGATAGTACCAAGACCAGACAAATTTGATATAACAGTTGCATCAGAAATAATGGCAATACTATGTTTATCAACAGATTTACAAGATTTGAAAAGAAATTTATCAAATATAATAGTTGGATATAACAATGAAAATATGCCAATATATGCAAGAGATTTAAAAGCAGAAGGTGCAATGACAGTATTGTTAAAAGATGCAATAAAACCCAATTTAGTACAAACATTGGAAGGAACTCCAGCATTAATCCATGGTGGACCATTTGCAAATATAGCACATGGTTGCAACAGTGTAATAGCAACTAAAATGGCTATGAAATTATCAGACTATATAATAACAGAAGCAGGATTTGGAGCAGACTTGGGGGCAGAAAAATTCTTAAACATAAAAGCAAGAAAAAATAATTTGGAACCAAGTGTGGTAATACTTGTAGCAACTATAAAAGCAATAAAATATCATGGTGGAGTAGAAAAAGAAAAAATTCAAGAAGAAAATTTAGAAGCAATAGAAAAAGGCTTAGCTAATGTATATAGACATACAGACAACTTAAAAAATAAATTTGGACAAAAAGTAATAGTAGCATTAAATAAATATAGCCAAGATATAGAAAAAGAAATACAGTTTATAGAAGAAAAATTACAAGAACGAAACATAGAAATGAGTTTAGTTGAAGGTTGGGAAAAAGGCAGTGAAGGCGCAAAAGATATTGCAAACAAAATAGTTCAAGTTGCAGAAGAAAAACCAAAAGCTAAATTACAATTAACATATGAAGATGAAGATTCTATAAAAGAAAAAATAGAAAAAATTGCAACAAAGATATATGGAGCAAAAGAAGTGGAATATACAGACATAGCCAATAGTAATATAGAACAAATACAAAAACTAGGATATGGAAATTTACCAATATGTATAGCAAAAACTCAATATTCATTCTCAGATGATGCAAAAAATTTAGAATGTAATGGAGAGTATAATATACATGTTCAAGATGTTGATTTAAAAGCAGGTGCAGGCTTTATAGTTGTATTGGCTGGTAAAATAATGACAATGCCAGGCCTACCTAAAAGACCAGCAGCAGAACAAATAGATATAGATGAAAATGGAGAAATAAAAGGATTATTTTAACGAAGAAAAGGAAGGGCTAAAAGTGAAACAATTTTTTATTTTTGCAATAGTTGGTGCAGCAACAGGCATATTAGATTTAATAGATTCAGCATTTGCTAATAACATAAGCCTAGATAGTATATGTGTAATGGCATCATTTGCAATATTATTATGGTTAATTAATGCTTTATGTCAAATTGGAGAATACGCCTACAATGTAAAACAAAAATATGAAAGCGAATGTTTTTTATTACAAGTAATATCAATTGTAATAGTAAGTCTTATCCTAATATGTTTTAGAAATCAAATACCATATTTGTATAAACTAACAGAAACACAATATAAATTGTTTAGTTTATGCCTTTTATATAAAGGAATATTTTTATTTGTTGGTAAATTAGAACATTTCTTTAGAAACTATGTACAAATGAAATGTATGAATAAGCATTTAATAACGGCAAATATTATATTTTATGTTACAATGATTGGATTAGATGCATTAGTAATATTTATGCATGGTGAATGTTACCATCTAGTTATAACAACAGGAATAGCAGACTTAATTACATGCCTATATTATATATTATTTTGTCATGTTTTTAGAGAATTTAAAATGCCAAAGATTAAGAACATATTAGAATGTATAAGAGTTTCTAAAGATATATTAATAGATAGAATACTAAGCAAAGTTTCAACTGTTATATGTAACATATGTGCTAGTCATTTAGGAACGCAAATGTATGCTATACATGGAGTATGTTATGCTGTGGCATCAGGAGTAGAAGAAATAACGGCAGCATTATACTTAAATCAAATAGTAAAATTAAAAGACATTAAAAATATAGTAAAAAAACATGAAAGATGCCAAGAAATAGCTAAAAGTACATATTTTCCAGCGGTTATTATGTGTTACGTAATAACAATAGGTATGGTTTTTCCGATGAAAGGTGAACTTAATACTGTGGAAGTTTTATACTTTTCACTTTTATATGGTACACAATGTATGATGATTCAACTATATGAAAACTATAGGGCATTTTTGACAAGTTGTGAACGTACTGAATCTTTAAGGTTAGGCGGATTGTTTGGATTTATTGTTAGAGTACCAATTTCTTTAATTAGCATTTTTACACCAATTGGAATATATGGATTTGCTTTTGGTCCAGGAATAGACTTTTTATGTCGAGGAATCTTTTATAAATATAAAGCAAATAAATTATTAGAAAATTATGAAAATAGTAAATAATAAAAATCTGCCCACTAATAGTGGCAGATTTTTTGACATGAAAATAATTTTAGCAATTTTATGTAATTTTTACCAAACTCTTGTTTTTATAAAATAAATATAGTATAATAGCAATGTGTAAAAGCACAAAAACAAAATCTTGGGGGTAAAAAATGAACGAAAAAATAACAATCAAAGGAGCAAAAGAACACAACTTAAAAAACATAAACTTAGAAATACCAAGAGACAAATTAGTAGTAATAACAGGATTATCAGGTTCTGGGAAATCAAGTCTAGCATTTGATACACTATATGCAGAAGGACAAAGAAGATATGTAGAAAGCCTATCATCATATGCAAGACAATTCTTAGGACTAATGGAAAAACCAGATGTAGAAAGAATAGATGGATTATCACCAGCAATATCAATAGACCAAAAAACAACATCAAAAAATCCACGTTCAACAGTAGGAACAGTAACAGAAATATATGATTATATCCGTTTATTATATGCAAGAATAGGAACACCATATTGCCCAAACTGTCATAAGAAAATAGAAAAACAAAGCATAGATCAAATAATTGACAACATAATGAACCTAGAAGAAGGAACAAAAATACAAGTACTGGCACCAGTAGTAAGAGGGCGCAAGGGAGAATATACAAAACAACTAGAAGGATATCAAAAAGAAGGATTTGTAAGAGTAAGAATAGATGGTGAAAACTATGAACTTTCTGATGACATAGAATTAGACAGAAAAAAGAAACATGATATAGAATTAGTAGTTGACAGATTAGTGATTAAAGAAGATATAGTAAGCCGTTTAACAGAATCAGTGGAAACAGCACTAAAACATGCAGACAATCTAGTATTAATAGATGTAGTTGGTAAAAAGCCAATTTTATATAGCTGCAATTATGCATGTCCTGACTGTGGATTTAGTTTTCCTGAATTAACACCAAGAATGTTTTCATTCAACAATCCATTTGGTGCATGTCCAGAATGTACAGGGATTGGATACCTAATGAAAATGGATGAAGATTTAATAGTGCCAGACAAAAATAAAACACTATATGATGGAATAAAAGCATTTGGATCAAGCACAATGAAAAAGGGAGACACAATGGCTAGAATGTATTTCGAAAGTATAGGAAAACATTATGGTGTTGAAATAAAAAACAAAAAAATAAAAGACCTTCCACGTTGGTTTATGGAAAAAATCTTATATGGTACAGGTGATGAAGAAATCGATTTTGAATATACTTCATATGCAGGAACAAGAAGATTTACAGCACCATTTGAAGGAGTTTTACCAACATTAGACAGAAGACATAATGAAACAAAATCACAAGGAATGAGAGATTTTTATGAAATGTACATGACAAATTCTCATTGTACAGTATGTAATGGAGCAAGATTAAAACCAGAAATATTGGCAATAAAACTAGGCGACAAGAACATAAATGAACTTACACAAATGTCAATAAAACAAATAAAAGATTATTTAAACGGTCTAGAACTAAATAAAACTCAAAAAATGATATCAGAATTAATACTAAAAGAAATAGACCAAAGACTACAATTTTTAATAGATGTAGGACTAGAATATTTAACATTATCAAGAAGTGCGGGAACATTATCAGGCGGTGAAGCACAAAGAATACGTTTAGCAACTCAAATAGGTTCAGGTTTAACAGGAGTGCTATACATACTAGATGAACCAAGTATAGGATTACATCAAAGAGACAATGATAAATTGCTAGAAACATTGAAAAAACTAAGAGACTTGGGAAATACACTTTTAGTAGTAGAACATGATGAAGATACAATGTATGCAGCAGACCAAATTATAGATATTGGACCAGGAGCGGGAACACATGGCGGAAGAGTAATGGCTCAAGGAACTGCAGAAGAAGTAAAAAAAGTAGAAGATTCTGTTACAGGTCAATACTTGAGTGGAAGAAAGAAAATACCAGTACCTAAAAAGAGAAGAAAAGCGTTAAAAACAAAAGTAATAGAAGTACAAGGAGCAACAGAAAACAATCTAAAAAATATAAGTGTAAAATTTCCATTAGGAGTATTTAACTGTGTTACAGGAGTATCTGGCTCACGGAAAATCAACATTAGTAAATGAAGTTTTATATAAAACAATAGCAAAAGAATTAAATGGTTCAAATGAAAAGCCAGGAAAATGCAAAGCTGTAAAAGGACTACAAAACATAGATAAAATAATAAATATAGACCAATCACCAATAGGTAGAACACCACGTTCAAACCCAGCAACATATACAGGAGTATTTGATTTAATAAGAGATATATTTGCAGCAACAGAAGAAGCAAAAATGCGTGGATACCAAAAAGGTAGATTTAGTTTCAATGTAGCAGGTGGGAGATGTGAAAGCTGTAATGGAGATGGAGTGCACAAAATAGAAATGCATTTCTTACCAGATATTTATGTACCTTGTGAAGTATGTAAAGGAAAAAGATATAATAGAGAAACTTTAGAAGTACGATATAAAGGAAAAACAATTGCAGATGTGCTTGATATGACAGTTGAAGAAGCATTACATTTTTTTGATAAAATACCAAAAATAAAACAAAAAATGCAAACACTATATGATGTTGGTTTAAGTTATATAAAACTAGGACAACCATCAACAACACTATCAGGTGGAGAAGCACAAAGAGTAAAACTTGCAACAGAACTTTCAAAAAGAGCAACAGGAAAAACATTATATATTTTAGATGAACCAACAACAGGACTTCATATAGCTGATGTTCATAAATTAGTAGATATACTACAAAGATTAGTAGATACAGGAAATACTATAATAGTAATAGAACATAATTTGGATTTAATAAAAACATGTGACCATATAATAGATTTAGGACCAGAAGGTGGAGATAATGGAGGAGAAGTAATAGCTGTTGGAACGCCAGAACAAATTTGCAAAAATGAAAGAAGTTACACAGGAAAATTCTTAAAGAAATATCTAGAAAATTAAATTTAAAATATAAAAAGAAAAAAGACTAACTAAAATTATAGTTGGTCTTTTACTTCTTCACAGAATAGTTTTTCAAGTTTTCTTAAAAATCTAAAATAAATCTCTAATAAGTAAGAATATCTTTCATTTTTTGGAATGTCATGAAATTCTGTTAATATTGCTACATAAAGATTTACTTTATTTCTATTAGGATGTTCGATACATTTGGAAATTGACTTTATAAATATATCATAGTCAAATTCTCCACCAAAAGTAACAAAAATACTTATGACTAATTCATAAAGAGAAGCAAAACCTTTTGGGTTTTGTAAATGAGATTTAGCTTTTAACACTAAAAGCTCATTAAATGCGGCATTTCTCTTTAATGCTGATTCACGATCATAAGAGGTATTTGTATTTTGTCCATCAAAAAGATTAGTTCCAAAAATAAAATTTATTAATGGAGAAAAATATCCGAAACAACCAGAACAAGATGTGGAGAAATCAAATGCTCCATCTGCTAAATATTTATGAAGACGCTTTGAGCTAAAAAGGTCTTCATTACTTAAATAAATAAAGATTTTTTCAAATAAGAAATAAAAATCTTCATAATTGTAATCTCCTTTTGTTAGCTTATCAAAAGCATCATCTACAAAAATGTTAAGCCGTTCTTGTTCTTCTAAAGATATACCAAGTTCTTTAAAATATTCAACTTGATTTCCTGTGAATAGTTTTTTTGCTTTTCCGGGTGTCATAGAACCATCTCCTTTGCATAAACAATCGGAAAACCATTATATTCCTAATGGCTATCACTAAAAAAACTAGAAATATATTAACATGAAATAGCAGTAAAGTCAATAAAATATGCATAAACAAGCCCAAATTTAGAAATAATGTAAGTATTAGAATGTAGCAAAGTGAATTTTCGCAATTGATACTATATAGAAATAAAGATTAAAAGAAAGGGTGTTAAAAAATGTATGATTTTAGAACAGATTTGGCAAATGAAAGAAGGGACTTATATGAAAAAGCAAATAATTTAGAGAATGGGATAGATGGAATAGAAAGCCAAAAAGAAGAGATTAATTCAAAAATAAAAATAGAGAGGGTAAAAATATTAGATGAAAATGGTGAAAATGCAATAGGAAAGCCAATAGGGACATATGTAACAATAGATGTTAAGGATTTAAAAATAGCCACTGAAGAAGAAATGGAAAAAGCAGGGGAAGTTTTAACAAAAGAACTAAAAAATATAGTGGATAAACATATTGGAAGTCAAGATGAAGTGTTAGTTGTGGGATTAGGAAACATATATGTTACGCCAGATAGTCTTGGGCCAAAAGTCATAAATGAAATAGAAGTTACAAGACATATAATAAATTATATGCCTCAATATGTAAAAGAAGGAACAAGAAAAATAAGTGCAATTTCTCCAGGAGTGCTTGGAACAACAGGAATTGAAACAGTGGAAATATTAAAAGGAATAGTAGATAATATTCATCCAAAACTTATAATTGTAATAGATGCACTAGCATCTAGGAGTATTGAAAGAATAAGTAGTTCTGTGCAAATTTCGGATACAGGAATAGTACCAGGAGCTGGAGTTGGAAATAGAAGAAGCGAAATAAGTATAAAATCATTAGGAGTTCCGGTAATTGCAATAGGAATACCAACATGTGTAGAAACTGCAGTGTTAGTTAATGACAGTTTAAATTTATTTATAGAAAAACTGCAAAATGAAGCAAAATCAAATGATTATTTAAATAGTATAAAAAACGAAAATAATTATGAAGAAATAAAACAAATTTTAATGCCACGAGATTATAACTTAATTGTGACCCCAAAAGAAATAGATGGCTTAATAGAAAATATGAAAGACATTGTAGCAATGGGAATAAATAATAGTTTGTAAATTGTAGAAATTTATTAAAAAATATTGCAAAAAGAGAATAGTTAATATATAATCGAATTGTAGAAATAAATCCAAAAGGAGAGATAGATATGGACGAAAAAAAGAAAGAAGAAAAAGTATTAAATAGCGAAAAAGAAGTAAAAAAAGAAGAAGTAAAAGAAACTCCAAAAACAGAAACTAAAAAAGAAGAAAAAAAGGTAGAAGCTAAAAAAACAGAACCAAAAACAGAAGTAAAAGCTGAGAAAAAGCCAGAATTCAAGAAAGTTGAAGCAAAGAAAGTAGAAACAAAAAAGAAAGAAAAATCAAAAAATAAAGGTAAAAAAACATGGTTATCTAAAGCTTTAGTTGTAATAGTAGTTTTAGCAATAGCAGCATTATTAACAGTAATGATAGTAACATCAAGTGATCCTAAAAAATCTACAGATGGTTTATTAAATAACTTAAAAGCAGGAGATTTTGAAACAGCACAAGAATTTTTAAGTGGAACATCATTAGTAAATGATAATAATTTTGATGAAGAAACAGAGAAATTATTATTTGATAAACTAGAATGGAAAATAACAAAAATAACACAAGAAGATGACAGTGCAACAATAGAACTAGAAGTAACAAACAAAAACTTCCAAACTATAATATCATCTTATATGCAAAAAGCTCTAAAAGCAGCATTTGGTGGTGAAAATGTAGAACAATCTGAAATAGAAAACTATTTTAAAGATGAATTAAAAAATGAACAAGTACAAAAAACAACAAATAAAGTTACAATAAAAGCAGTAAAAGAAGATAAAAAATGGAAAATAGTAGCAGATGATGATTTAGTAGATGCACTATTACCAGGATTAAGAGATGCAGTAAATTCAATAGGATAATAAAATAAACTTCCATGTATAGAAATATATATGGAAGTTTTTATATAGTCTAAAAAATATTTGGATTTTTCTTAGAGCTAGAACTATAAAGCCTACAAATATCACAATCTGTGCAAATAGTTACTTTTTCTTCAAATATAGCTTTTAATGTGGTTATAAATTCATCAATATAACAATCAATTAAATGAATATAAATTTTTTTAGGAAGAAGAGTTAACAGTGAATTTAAAGTATAATCATTAGAAGAAAAGCTAATGTCACTTAAATATTTAGTATTTAAAGCATCTTTTGAAACAGAAATAATTTCTTTATTTTCATCTAGTAAAATAGATTCTTCATTATTATAAATAATGTGAACCAGTTCACAGCCTGATTTTTGGGAATTAATATATAATCTTAAAAGAGAAATAAATTCTAAATATTCTTTTTCAATAATATAACTATTAACAGCTTCATTAACAACATTATCTAAAATTTCTAAGTAATTTTTAATTCTAAAATTTATAAAACCATGAAGGACAATTGACTTATTCTTTAAAAGAAATTCGTAAAAACTATTAAATAATGAATTTAGCTTTTTATCAAATGTATCATAAAAATCATTTCCAGTCATTTCAAAACAGAGTTCTAAAATTTGTTTTCTTTCATTAAAATCAAAGTAGAAATAATTAGCCTTTATAATACGCTCTAATAAGTAAGGTTCTAATTCATCAATAACTAATAAAGAAAGGATGGAACTTATCTTATTTATAAATAATTCATTATTATTCCCAGAGTAATGAATTATAACATTTTTATAATGTTTGAACTTTTTACAACAAAAGCAAATGTCATCTAATTCGATAGAATCTAAATTATTTAGTAGATATTTAATTAAATCAGAATTATTTGTTTTTATGCAAAGTGATTTCATAAAAAAGCTCCTTTCTAATAAAAATAGTATCTACTAAATATGCAAAACTTATACATTATCATATGATTGTTCTGAAAAAATGTAACTTGTATAAAATACAAAAATAAAAAATGAAATTTAAAATAAGTTTTTAAATTTCATTTTTTGTAAGTATTATAAATAAATTTTGTAATCAATATCAGGGAATAGACAATCCTTTTTATTTATGTCTTTCAAAAATTCTTCATCTATTTTGTCATCTTTAATTTGATAATATAATTTTGTAAATCTTCCAATATGATCTTTTATTCTTTTTTTAGCATAATCAACCATAGTTCCATTTGTAATTATAAATAGCCAGTCACTACTTTGTGCAAGTAAAAGTTCTCTAGCACATTGATTTAAAGCTTTTTTCTTTAATCCTTTGGCATTAGGGAATAGGTTAGCTAATTCGCACATTCTGTCACCAGCAACATGTAGATGTCTATGTACATAATCATTTGTTGGATTTAACCAAACTTCACTATATCCATTTGCGCCCCAACTTGAACGACAAGGTGAAGCAACTTGCATTGAGGGGTATTTATCAATATATTCAGATGGTGTAATTAATTGGAAGTTACAGTCATCATAATAAATCTTTTTAAATAAAATATATAACCAATATGGACCTTCATACCACCAATGTCCATATAGTTCTGCATCATAAGGACACAATATAATAGGCGGATTTTCAGTGTATTCTGAAACATCATTAATTTGAGCATTTCTAGAATCTAAGAAATGGCCAGCTTGTCTTTCAGCAGAATCTTTAGCCCATTGGATATTATAATAATCTTTAAAATCAGACTTTCCTGTAATTCTATAATATTTGATACCAGTGTGAACTCTAACTCCATTGTGTGCAATATAAGGTTTAATGTAATCATAATCAGCTTCATATCCGATATCTCTATAAAATTCTCTGTAATTATAATCACCAGGGTATCCATTAATTGAACTCCAAACTTGTCTTGAAGACTCTATGTCACGCCCAAATGCTATAACACCTTCAGGTGAAACGATTGGAGCAAATGTACCATAAACTGGAGTAGGGTTAGCATATAAAATACCATGTGATTCTGTAATAATATAATCAATTCCAAATTCTTTTAAATATTTATCAGCCTCAGGAACATATCCACATTCAGGAAGCCAAATACCACGAGGCTTTCTACCAAAATATCTTTCATATGTTTGAACACCAACAGCTATTTGAGCTTTAACAGTTTTTTCATTAACATATAAAATAGGGAAGTATCCATGGGTTGCACCACATGTTATAATTTCTAAAACTCCTATATCTTGAAAATGTTTAAATGCTTCTATAAGGTTACATTTATAAACATCTTTAAACAAATGTAAATCATTTGAATAGCGGTCAAAATAATAATGTGATAATTTATTTAATCTTTCATCACCAGCAGTTCTAGTTATTTCTTTTTTAGACAGTTCTATTAATTTTTTTAAATATTTTATATATTTCCTTTGTAATAATTTATTGTCAAGCATAGAAAGCAATGGTGGAGTCATAGACATTGTAATTCTAAAATCAACACCTTCATCAACTAGCTTTTGAAAATTAGTAAGTAAGGGAATATAGGTTTCTGAAATTGCTTCGTACAACCAAGATTCTTCTAAATAATCATCACTTTCAGGGTGGTGTATAAATGGAAGATGTGCGTGAAGAACAAAACTTACATATCCTTTTTTATTTTGCATTATAATAATTCTCCTTTGTTTTTCTTATATTGATTGTTATGAAGATGGATTATTTTTATCATAAATATCTTCTACATTTTCATTTTTGTAAATTGCTTTATATATATCATAAATATTATAAATTTTTCCCATGTTTCTCATGAATGATAGACTAGCAACATTTTTTGAAGTTTCATTACCTGTTTTTGTATCTCTAAAGTAAATCATATTTTGGCCTTTATCGAATAAAATATGGTCATTTGGAGATTCGATTTCGTTAGATATTGAAACATATATATAATCTGTATTTAAGTTTTCAATTTTTTGAATAGGGAGCCTACCAAGTTCTATTCTATAATCACATTTGCTATCTGCAACATGTAAATACCAACTATTTGCAAAATCATTTATTTCAACTTCAAAACTGTAACCTAAAGTATCGTTATGAACAATTAAAATAGGTTTTGTTGTTTCGAAAAAGTTTTCTCCATATTGTTTTTTGAAATTTTCTCTATCCGCATCTGAAATATCCCAGTAAATAAATAGGGTATTTGGAGTTTGTGCTAAAAGTTTTACAACAGTTTGGTTATATCTGTATGGTAAATCATAGTATTCTACAATATCTACTTTTTTCTTAGAAGTTGCTTTCTTTGTTGAGCTCTTTTTAATAGTAGATTTTTTAGCTGTAGCTGATTTTGTAGTTGTTTTCTTTGTAGGTGACTTTTTGGAAGCACTTTTTTTAGCCGTAGAAGACTTTTTTGCTCCTACAGCTTTTTCAGATTTTTTTGTTATTTTTGTTGTAGCTTTCTTAGTTGCAGTTTTGGTGCTACTTGCTTTTTTTTGTGTTTTCTTTGGTTCTTTTTTTTCTATTTCTAATTCTTTTTGTTCTTTTGTTTTTCTTGGCATTTTTTTCCTCCCTTAAGTATCTCTTTACTTTCCTTATATATTATACTAAATGGAAAATAAATTCAAGAGTAAAATGCAAGTTTTTGAAAAATGTATTAGACGATATTTTCATCTTTTAATTCTGAAATAAAATCAGTTAAAAGGTCTTCAATAGAAACATTGAAAATATGTGATAAAGCATATAATTCGTAATCTTTTAAAATTCTTTTTCCGTTTTCTAGTTTGTATAAAGAAGGTTTAGAAATGTCAATTCCCATTAGTGCTAATTTTGTTGAAAGGCCAGATAATGATAAGTTGTTCTTTTGTCTTAGTTCTTTGATTTTTTTACTGGAAACATTTAATTTATTATTATATTTACTACATTGATACATACGCAAAATCCCTTTCATTTTTAAAAATTTAATCAATAAGTAAATTTTATAGTAAAATGATAAAAAGATGTATCCACTAGTGATACACCGAAGCACTTCAAAATTCTATAAATTTAGTAAAAACTCTTTAAAAAAAACCGAAAATGTTATACAATATTATAAAATTAATTTTAGGAGAATCAAATGAACAAAAAGTGGCAGATTTATGATACAAAGCAAGAAAAAATAGAAGAAATAGAAAGCAAATACAACTTAAACAAATTACTATCAACAATATTAGTAAACAGAAATATAATAACAAAAAAAGACATAGAACTATTTTTAAATCCAACAAGGCAAGACTTCTATGATCCATTTTTGATAAAAGACATGGACATAGCCATAAAAAGAATAATAAAAGCAATAGAAAACAAAGAAAAAGTAACAATCTATGGAGACTATGATGTAGATGGAATTACAAGTATAACAGTATTAAAAAGCTTTTTAAAAGATGTTGGATTAGAAGCCAAACATTATATTCCAAATAGACTAAACGAAGGATATGGACTAAACAAACCAGCAATAGAAAAAATTGCACAAGAAGGTTGCGACTTAATGATTACAGTAGACTGCGGAATTTCAGGAAATGAAGAAATAGAATATGCTAATTCTTTAGGAATAGAAACGATTATAACAGACCACCATGAGCCGGGAAATGAACTTCCAAAAGCACTAGCAGTTATAGACAATAAAAGAAAAGACTCTGAATATCCATTTAGAGAATTAGCTGGAGTAGGAGTAGTTTTCAAAGTTATTCAAGCATTAGGAAAAACATTAGGTTTAAAAGAAGAAAGCTACTTAAAATATTTAGACATCGTATGTGTTGGAACAATATCAGACATTGTACCATTAGTAGATGAAAACAGAGTAATAACAAAACTAGGATTAATGTTAGTAAAACAAACAAAAAACATAGGACTAAAATCAATAATAAATTCATCTGGATATAAAAACATTGATTCAACAACAATTTCATTTGGGGTTGCACCAAGAATTAATGCATGTGGAAGAATGGGAAAAGCGGAAGAAGCGCTAGATTTATTCTTATCAACAGACATAAATGAAGTAAATGACTTAACAAATAAATTAAATGCACATAATAAAGAAAGACAAGAAACAGAAAAAGCTATATTTGAAAATGCAATTGAGAAGATAGAAAGTGAAAAACTAAACGAAAACAGAACAATAATAGTAGGTGGAGAGAATTGGCACCATGGTGTAATAGGAATAGTTTCATCTAAAATTACAGACATGTATTTTAAACCAAGTATATTATTAAGCTTTGAAGAAGATGGGATAGGAAAAGGCTCTGGGAGAAGTATTTCAGGATTTGACCTACATGAAGCACTTATGAAATGCTTAGATAGCATAGAAAAATTTGGTGGCCATAGTATGGCAATAGGAATAACAATAAAAAAAGACAACTTAGAAAAATTTAAAAAAGAATTTGAAAAAGTAGCAGAAGAAAAACATATAGAAGAAATAATACCAATAATAAATATAGATGCAAAAATCAACTTAAGTGATATAAACAAAGAAATGGTAGAAAGTTTAAGCAAACTAGAGCCATTTGGAGAAGCAAATAAAACACCGATATTTGCATTTAAAAATCTAAAAATTGATTCAATAAGAGCTTTATCAGAAGGAAAACATCTTAAACTAACATTAAAAGATAATAATACAATAATAGATGCAATAGGATTTAACATAGGAAAATTAGCAGAAGAATATAGAATAGGCGACAAAGTAGATATAGCAGGGATATTAGAAATAAATACTTTTAATGGAGTTCAAAAACTACAAATAAATATAAAAGATATAATGAAATCAATATAAAAATAGAAAGAAGTGGTGATATGCAAGAACAAAAAGAAATAACAATTCAAGATGTAATTGCAAAAAGAAAAAAACATGCTAGAAAAGTAGACACAAAACTAATTACAAGGGCATATAAATATGCACTTCAAAATCATGGAAATCAATGTAGAAGATCAGGTGAGCCATATATAATTCACCCACTAAATGTTGCATATATTTTGGCAGATATAGGATTAGATGATAGCACAGTATGTGCGGCACTTTTACATGATGTAGTAGAAGATACACAAATAACACAAGAAGATATAACACGAGAATTTGGACAAGAAATATCAGATATGGTAGCAGGTGTAACAAAACTTGGAAACATGCAATTTACATCTGTTGAAGAGCAACAAGTAGAAGATTATAGAAAAATGTTTTTAGCAATGGGAAAAGACATAAGAGTAATACTAATCAAACTTGCTGATAGATTACACAATATGAGAACATTAAAATTCCTAAAGAGAGATAGACAAATTGCAAATGCAAAAGAAACAATGGAATTATATGCACCACTTGCAAACAGATTAGGATTATATTCTTTAAAATGGGAACTAGAAGACTTATCTTTTAAATATCTATATCCAGAAGAATATCATGAATTAGTAGAAGGAATAAACAAAAAAAGAGAAGAAAGACTAAAATTCATAGAAAAAATTATGGATGACATTAGAGTGGCATTGAAAAAACAGAGAATAGATGCAGAAGTTACAGGTAGAGCAAAACACTTATATAGTATATATAGAAAAATGAAAAGAGATAACAAAACTCTAGACCAAATATATGACTTATTTGCTTTACGTATATTAGTAAATTCGGTAAAAGATTGTTATGCTGCATTAGGGGTTGTACATGAATTATATAGCCCAATGCCAGGAAGATTTAAAGATTATATAGCAGTTCCAAAGCCAAATATGTACCAATCAATACATACAACACTATTAGGAGAAAAAGGAACACCATTTGAAGTACAAATTCGTACATGGGAAATGCATAGAATAGCAGAATACGGAATTGCAGCACATTGGGCATACAAAGAAGCAAGTTACTTTGGTAAAAAAGAAGCGGTAAAAGTTGGAGAAGACAAATTAGCATGGTTAAGAGAAACATTAGAATGGCAAAAAGAAATGCAAGACCCACAAGAATTTCTAGATACATTAAAAACCGAATTATTTGAAGATGAAGTATATGTATTTACTCCAAAGGGAAAAATAAAAGTCTTACCAAGAGGCGCAACACCAATAGACTTTGCATATAGCATACACGCAGAAATAGGACATCATATGGTTGGAGCAAAAATAAACAGCAAAATGATGCCAATAATAACACCATTAAAAAGTGGAGACATAGTAGAGATAATAACATCTGACAAATCAAAAGGACCAAGTAGAGATTGGCTTAAATTTGTAAAAAGTTCAAGTGCTAAAAACAAAATAAAAAGCTGGTTCAAAAAAGCTCAAAAGGCAGAGAACATAGAAAAAGGAAAAGACTTAATTGAAAAAGAGTTAAAAAGAATAGGTGTAACACATACAAATCTATTTAAAGCTGAATATATTCAACCAATGCTTGATAAATATAGATACAAAAACATAGATGAAATGTATGCAGCAGTTGGATTTGGCGCAAATTCTCCAGTTAAAGTAATTGCAAGAATGTTGCAAGAATACAGAAAAGAGCATGAAGAAGAAAACATAGAAGAAAAAATTCAAGAATTAGCTCAAGCTAGAAACAATAAGCCAAAACCATCAAATTCAGGAATAATAGTAAAAGGAATAGACAATTGTTTAGTAAAATTATCAAAATGTTGCAATCCTTTACCAGGAGATGAAATAGTAGGATATATAACAAAAGGAAGAGGAGTTTCAGTACATAGAAAAGATTGCACAAATATTAAAGATTTATTATCTGAAGAAAATAGAATGATAGATGTAGAATGGTATAAAGAAGAAAAAGCATCATATCAAGTTGATATAGAAATAAATTCAAATGACAGAAATGGACTATTATTAGACATATTAAAAGAAGTTGGAACAACAAAAGCTAAGATTTTAGGTGTTAATACAAAAGTAACTAAAGAAAAAATTGCAATTATTGATATGACACTAGAAGTTGAAAACTTAGAAGAATTAAACAAAGCAATAAAAGTAATTAGAAAAGTAGATAGTGTATATGAAGTAAGAAGGAAGAAATAAAATGATATTAAAAGAACTAAAGATAGATACATGGGTAGGAGACCAAACAAATTGTTACATAATATTAGATGAAAAATCTAAAGAAATAATGGTAATAGATCCAGCCGGTGATGTGGATAAAATAGTAGAACTAATAAATATTCTAGAAGGAAAATTAAAATACATTTATTTAACACATTGCCATGGAGACCATATAACAGGAGTAACAGAACTAAAAAACAGATGTGGTGGGAAAATATTAATACATAGAGAAGATGCAGAAGGACTAAATGATGCAAATATAAATTTAACACCATATATAAGAGAAGAAAGAATAGAACTAGAAGCAGATTCAAGAGTAGATGATAATGACTTAATACATTTAGGAGACTTAGAATTCAAAGTAATACATACACCTGGGCACACAAAAGGTGGAACATGTTTATATATTGAAAGTGAAAAATGTCTATTTTCAGGTGATACATTATTTAGAGGAACATGGGGAAGAACTGATGTACCAACAGGTAGCATAGAAGATATAATGAATTCAATAACAAACAAATTAATGAAATTGCCAGGAGAAACAATAGTATATCCTGGCCATGGGTTAAGTACAAGAATTGAAGATGAAAAACCAATATATTTAGAATTAAAACCAAAAAAATATTAAAACGAAGGGAGCAAAATAATGGAAAAAACAGAACCAAGAACATTATCAGGATTTATGGAACTATTACCACAAGACCAAATTCAATTTAATCAAATGAAAAAGCAAATAGAAGAAATATACCAAAAATTCGGATTTTTACCATTAGATACACCAGTAATAGAATTATCTGAAGTATTACTTGCAAAAGCAGGTGGAGAAACAGAAAAACAAATTTACAGATTTAACAAAGGAGATAAAGACTTATCTTTAAGATTTGATTTAACAGTGCCTTTATCAAAATATGTGGCAAAAAACTATGGGAATTTAAGCTTTCCATTTAGAAGATATCAAATAGGGAAAGTATATCGTGGTGAAAGAACACAAAAAGGTAGATTTAGAGAATTCTATCAATGTGACATCGACATAATAGGAGATGGAGAATTAGACTTAATAAATGATGCAGAATTACCAAGTGTAATTTACAACATATTTAAATCATTTGGATTTGATAATTTTACAATAAGAGTAAATAACAGAAAAATTTTAAATGGATTATTTGAAGCAATAGGACAAAAAGAAAGTGCAACAGAAATTTTAAGAATAATTGATAAAATTGATAAAATAGGTAAAGAAGCAGTAATAGAAGAACTAGAAAAAATAAATGTAGACTCAACATCAATAGAAAAAATAATTTCATTTATAGAAATAGAAGGAACATCAGATGAAAAAATACAAAAATTAAAACAACTAGGATTTGAAAATGAAACATTTAATAAAGGTGTTGAAGAACTAGAATTTGTTATAAAAAATATGAGATTATTCGGAATACCAGAAGAGAATTTCAAAGTAGATTTAACAATAGCAAGAGGCCTAGACTATTACACAGGAACAGTCTATGAAACATTTTTAAATGATTATAGAGAGCTTCGGAAGTGTATGTTCAGGTGGAAGATATGAAAACTTGGCAGAATATTACACAGATAAAAAATTACCAGGTGTGGGAATATCTATTGGGCTAACACGTTTATTCTATAAATTAAATGAATTAAATTTAATTAAAGAAACTAAAAAATCTGTTGCTGATATATTAATAATTCCAATGATTGAAGATTTAAGTGTACCAATTAAATTGGCAACAAAATTAAGAAACAATGGTGTAAAAACAGAAATATATTTAAATAATAAAAAATTAAAAGCTAAATTTAAATATGCTGATAAACTTCAAATTCCATATGTTATAGTTATTGGAGAAGATGAAATTGCAAATAACAAGTTTAAATTAAAAAATATGGAAACAGGGGAAGAAAAGGAACTTTCAGCTGATGAGATAGAAGATTTTAAATTTTAAGTACAAAAAAGAAACCTAAAATTAATAGGTTTCTTTTAATATGCCATATTTATTTTATTTTGAAAAAATCATCAAAATCTGTAAGCTTTATTGAACCCACATTTTTAAATATTACATCAGAAGTACTTTTCATTGATACCTCTAATATATCATTTTCTTTGTATTCTACAAAAATTTTAGAAAGCTCATTTCTATAAATGCTTCTAATAAGTTGATTTTGAAATGGGGTGTCTGAAATATCATCATGTTTTAATGTTACTTCTGTAACACCACTTTCTTTCAAAATATACCTGAGATCATCAAGTCGCTTTTTTTGCGTAATTGTAGTCTCAATTGCTATATATGCTAAAACCCAACAAATAGCCATAACTACTATCACTAAAAGAAATAAACCAAAACAAAAGATAGGTGTTATATTTGGTAAATCAGTAAAAATTACCCATATAACAATTAGCGCTGCAATAACACCAGCTAAAAAGGCAATTAATGTTGCGAATTGTTTTTTCTTGTCACTAAAAAAATTTTTTTCTGTCATGTTGTAAATTCCCTCCCGTAAACGAAAAATATAGTGAAATTAAATAGGCATATAAATAAGGTCCAATTGAACCTTATCATAATATTCAAAAGAATATTGTACAAACTATAATATCATATTTTAGATAAAAAGACAAGCGTTATTTATATAATAATGTAATTTTATTCCCAGTTTTCTGTATAAGGCCATCTTCTTTTAAAAGTTTCATTTCACGCATCATTGCACTTCTGTCAACACTCAAATAATCTGCTAAATCTGTTAAAGAAAAAGGCAAAACAAAACTTTTACTAAGATTTCTAGTAGACACAAGTGAAAAATATGCAAGAAGTTTATCACGAGTAGAACGTTTGGTAAGGAGTTCAACTCTCATATTTAACGAAGTTACTTTTTGCAAAATTAGCTCAGGAAGGTTTTCAGCTAAGGTTTGATGAAATTTACAATTACTTCTGCATTTTGTATAAATATCATTATAGGAATAAATTAAAACTTCACATTTTTCTCTTGCTTCTACTAAAAGCTCATTATTTGTTGTTACAGTATAAAATACTTCACCAAAAATATCATTCTTAGAAAAATGCTCAATAATTGTTCTATTACCATTTAAATCATATCTAACTAAATCAGCATTTCCACTAACTAATATACAAAATTGATTACGTTTTTCAATGTAACTTGTAATTACTTGACCTTTGGTAAAAGATTTTTTTTGAACTCTTTTACAATTATTTTTAAAATCATTAATAAAAGTTTCTATATTAAAATTTAAATTCATTTTTACATCCATCCTTTTGACATAATGATTATACTATATAAAAGTTGCATTTGCAACAAAATATTTTTATGAAATAGCATGTAGATATTGTTATATTATATCTATCTAATCTTAGAAACATAAGCTTTTTATGAAGTTTTGAATGCGCATGAAAAAATTTTAGAAATTCTTTGAAATTTTATGGAAAGAGTTCACTTTAGTGGAAGGGTGCCATAAAATAAAATAGAATTTCTTAAATTTTGTAATAAGCCGAAAAGCTGAATAAAAAGCTTATGTTTCTAAGATTAGAGGAAAATAAATTAAGAATAAAAAACAGAAACGCTTTTGTAATATTTTTGTAACATAATTGTAACAAACGACAAAAACCTACAACGAAGCAAGCTAAAAAAATAAAAAAAAACATTTTAATAAAAAGTTGCATTTGCAACAGAAAAAGAAAAAACTTGATATATAATAAACACATACAAAAACAAAACACACAAATAGGGGGAAATGTAAAATGAAAGTCATTAAAAGAGATGGAAGAGCTGTAGACTTTGACAGAGAAAAGGTAAGAATAGCAATTGACAAAGCAAACAAAGAAGTAAGACCACGTGAAAGAGCAACAAAAGAAGAAATTAAAGAAATAATCGAGTATATTGAAGAGCTATCAAAAAAGAGAATACTAGTAGAAGACATACAAGATATCATTGAAGAAAAATTAATGGAATTTCAAAAATATGAATTATCTAAAAAATACATAGTATATAGATATACAAGAGCATTAGTAAGAAAACAAAACACAACAGATGAATCAATATTAGGATTAATAAGAAACGAAAACAAAGAATTAGCAGAAGAAAACTCAAATAAAAATACGATGCTTGCATCAACACAAAGAGATTATATTGCAGGAGAAGTATCAAGAGACTTAACAAAAAGAATGTTATTACCTGAAAAAATATCAAAAGCACATGAAGAAGGAATTTTACATTTTCACGATGCAGATTATTTTGTACAACCAATATTTAACTGTTGCTTAGTAGATATAGGAAACATGTTAGACAATGGAACAGTAATGAACGGAAAAATGATAGAAAGCCCAAAAAGCTTCCAAGTAGCATGTACTGTTACAACACAAATTATTGCAGCAGTTGCAAGTAACCAATATGGTGGACAATCTGTAGATATGATTCACTTAGGAAAATATTTAAGAAAAAGTTATGATAAATTTAGAAAAGAAATAGAAACAAAATACAAAGGTAAAATAAGAGAAGATGTTATAGAAGATTTAGTACAAACAAGACTAAAAGCAGAATTAAAAGCAGGTGTACAAACAATTCAATATCAAATAAACACATTGATGACAACAAACGGACAATCTCCATTTGTAACCCTATTTTTACACTTAGAAGAAAAAGATCCATACATAAAAGAAAATGCAATGATAATTGAAGAAATATTACGCCAAAGATATGAAGGAATAAAAAATGAAGCAGGAATATATGTAACACCAGCATTCCCAAAACTAGTATATGTACTAGATGAATTTAATAGCTTAAAAGGTGGAAAATACGACTATTTAACAAAGTTGGCTGTTAAATGTTCTTCAAAAAGAATGTATCCAGATTATATTTCAGCAAAAAAAATGCGTGAAAATTATGAAGGAAATGTATTTAGTCCAATGGGTTGCAGAAGTTTCTTATCACCATGGAAAGATGAAAATGGAAACTATAAATTTGAAGGAAGATTTAATCAAGGTGTTGTAAGTATAAACCTTCCACAAATTGGAATTATTGCAGAAGGTGATGAAGAAAAATTCTGGAAATTATTTGATGAAAGACTAGAACTATGCAAAGAAGCCTTAATGTGTAGACATTATGCATTATTAGGAACACATTCAGATATAAGCCCAATTCACTGGCAATATGGTGCAATAGCAAGACTTAAGAAAGGTGAAAAAATAGATAAATTACTTTATGGCGGATATTCAACAATGTCATTAGGATATATAGGAATATATGAATTAACAAAATTAATGACAGGTGAATCACATACAAGCCCAGTAGGTCATGAATTTGCATTAAAAGTTATGAAACATTTACAAGAAACTGCAGCAAAATGGAAAAAAGAAACAAATATCGGATTTGCATTATATGGAACACCGGCAGAAAGTTTATGCTACAGATTTGCAAGAATAGATAAAGAAAAATTTGGAACAATAAAAGATGTTACAGATAAAGGATTTTACACAAATTCATACCATGTTGATGTTAGAGAAAAAATAGATGCATTTGAAAAACTAAAATTTGAAAGTGAATTCCAAGACATGTCAACAGGTGGAGCTATTTCATATATTGAAATACCAAATATGAGTAAAAATATAACAGCATTAGAATCAGTAGTAAAATTCATTTATGAAAATATCCAATATGCAGAATTCAATACAAAATCAGATTATTGCCATGTTTGTGGATTTGATGGAGAAATAGTTTTAAATAAAGATAATGAATGGGAATGTCCAAACTGTGGAAATAAAGATCATAATAAAATGACAGTAGTTAGAAGAACTTGCGGTTATTTAGGAGAAAATTTCTGGAATGTTGGAAAAACAAAAGAAATAAAACAAAGAGTTTTACATTTATAAAAAGTAAAAATGTCACATTTAGTGGCATTTTTTACTTTAAGATAGATTTTTTAATAATATTTCGTGTCGAATTTTGTTGAAAAAACTTGAAAAATACAGTATAATAAATATATTCGACATAAGGAGGTACTACAATGATTATTGATTTACCTGAAAAATTTACCCATACCAATAAGAATGGAGAGAAATTAGCCTATATTGATGAAGAGCGGATTCTAGAAATGAAGAATTGTGTATCTTTTAAAGGCTTAATGAAAGAGATAACATATGCTATAAAAGGCAGCAAGATATGTTATTATTGTGGCAAAAAGCTAAAAGAAGGGGAAGTTAGTCCGGACCATGCAATTCCACAAGACATTGGTGGACCTACAATCCCTAATAATTTATATCCATCCTGTTCAGCATGCAATAGTGAAAAGTCGAATTTGTTGTTGCAACAATATTTAGAATTTAGAACTATTGATGATGGGAGAGAAAGAAAAGAATACAGAAAAAAATGTTTATCTGAGAATGAGCTTCTAAAACATATTAGTCTTTCTAAATTGCTAGGTGGTGATATGGTAACATATATGCAGCTTTCTGATATTAAGTTGTTAAAAGCTCAAAGAAAGCATACAGAATATCATTATAAGAAATACGCAGAAATCGAAAGGTTTTATGAAACATATAATAGATTGAAAAAACCTATTATAGTTGATAGAAACTTAAAACTTTTAGGTGGGTTTATTTCTTTAATGTTTGCTAAAGAGTATGGAATAAAAACAGTTCCTGTTATCATCTTAGAAAATGTTGAAATTATCAAATAAAATAATTTCAGAAATATGGGTAAATAGAAAAGGATTGCTTTAATTTGGCAATCCTTTTCAACTTTTAAGCTATTTAGTATTGTTAGTAATTGTAGTAAAGATAGTAATGTTATTTATTTTCTTCAGATAAAAATCTATTTAATAATTGTTCTCTACATAAATTTTCAAAACTATCATCTAAACTTTCAAGTTTAATATCTTCATCTTTATATTTTCTTTTTAAACAATGTGTTATTATATAATCTGTCAATTCGGGATTTTTAGAAAGTAGGGGACCATGCAAATATGTAGCAATAACATTATCTAAGAAAAATCCTTCTTTATTATCTCCAAATTTGTTTCCTTTTCCATAAAGTACATCTCCAAATGGAGTGTCAATATCGTATGTTTGTCCACCATGATTGCAAAAACCAATTATTTTAGTTTCTTTACCATCTAACATTGTTGAAATAACAATATTTCCGATACATCTTTTCTTTCTATCTGCAATTGCTTCTGTGTAATAAGGGAAAACTTCCAAGCCAGGAATTATATTTCCTTCAACACCTTTATAATATTTTCCAAATAACTGATAAGCTCCACAAATAAGTAAGAAAAATACTCCATTATCTACAGCTTCTTTTATATTATCTTTGTACTTTATTAAATCATCAGCTAAAATCCCTTGTTCTTGGTCAGCTCCGCCACCTGCAAAAACTAAGTCGTAATCACTAAAGTTAGGAGCTTCATCACCGATAGAATATGGAGTTATAGAAGCTTTTATTCCACGTTTTTCTAATCTATAACGCAATACTTGAATATTTCCAAAATCACCATAAAGTTCTAGTAAATCTGGATATAAATATAATATTTTTAATTCTTTCATAATTGTAATACTCCTTTCATTTAAACTTTAAGACCTAATGCTTTTCTAGTTGGTTGAAGTGATGTGTAGTTTGCAATAACATATTTTTTCTTGTTATTAGAATATAAGCTTTTTACAGCTTCATCTAAATCTAAATATGGTTCTATTTTGTTTGCATCAAATCCAGAAGTTTTAATTCTTATTGCGATATCATAAGCTCTTTTGCCAGAAGTTACAATTCTTGAAACATTATTTAAATTGTCAAAATTGATATCCCAGATCCAAGAAACGTCAAATCCATCTGCCATATTGTCATTTAAAACAAATAGTAATTCTTTTTCATCATCATCTTCATTTAATATTCGTAAGCTTACATTTGCACCAGTTGGATTTTTTGCTAAATTTATAACTGTTGGGACATTTTTAATTTGTACTTCTTCAAGTCTACCATTGTTTAAAACAAAGTTTGATAAAGCTTTTTGAATAAATTCAGTTTCAATATTGTATAAACTTACACATGCAATAACTGCAACAAAATTGTAAATGTTATAAATACTGTTAAATCTAATTTTATATTCTATATTATCAACTTTAAAAGTTCTATTTTTTAAGTCAATATCTGTTCCTAATTTATATATTTCGTTTTTACCATAATTACAGTTGGGGCATTTGAATTTTCCTATATGTGAATATTGATAATATTCATATTCTAGTCTAGTAGAACAGAATGGGCAGAATTTACCTTCACCAGCTTCTTTTAAATTTGGAGTTGCAAATTCATATTTTTCTACACTAAAGTATTTTACATTTTTATTGTTAGGATTAGCTTTTCCAAGTCTTGCAACATTTGGGTCATCATTATTTAAAATTAGATTTCCATTATATGTTTTTAAAAATTCATTTATTCTAAGAATTAAAGATTCAACTTCACCGTTTCTATCTAATTGGTCTCTGAAAAAATCTAATATAACTAAAGTGTCTAATCTGAAATCTTTAAACACAACAGGTACATAACCTTCATCAACTTCAAAAACTAAGTAATCAGCTTTGATTTTTCCTGTTAGTGTACAATTTTTTAATATTGTTGAAAGTATACCAGTTTCCATATTGTTGCCTTCTGTATTGCTCAAAACTTTTTTACCAGCAGTTTTTAATACATGTCCAATTGCATTGTTTGTCATAGTTTTGCCATTTGTTGCAGTAACTGCAATTACAGGACAATCAACTTTAAAATATTTGAATATATCTCTATCCCAGTCATATGCAATTTTTCCTAGGAAATTTCCGCCCATGTTTACCACAAATTTTTAAAATTAAATTTAAGATTTTCATTGCTAAAATTATAAAGAAATCTTTCATATTATCACCATCTTTTCTCATGTTTTTGCCTATTATATCATACTGAAAAAACAAGGGCAATTAAAATACAAAATTTGATTTTATTTTTTTAGTATAGTAAAATATGAGAAGATATTTAAAATTTTAAGTCAAAAATAGGGAGAATGAAAGTACTATGAAATATTTAAATAATGAAAAAATTGAAAAAGTAAAATTGGATAAAAATAATATGTATGTTGTAATAGATTTTGATAGAACAATAACATCAAATGAAAGTACAGACTCTTGGGATGCTACAGGATTAGAATTAGGGGAAGAGTTTAACAAAAAATTGGGTGATTTATATAAAAAATATAGGCCTGTTGAATTAGATTATACAATTACATTTAAAGAGAAAAACAAAGCTATGGAAAAGTGGTATCATGAATGTATGGATTTATATTATGCATATGGGCTAACAAAGGAAAAGCTAGAGAAGTCAATAGAAAAAAGTAATATGATTTTTAGAAAAAGCGCAATAAAATTTTTAAAAGACATGGCAGATAAGGACATTCCTGTAATAATCTTATCAGCAGGTATAGGAAATGTTATTGAAAAAGTTTTAAGAGATAACAATTGCTTTTTAAAAAATATGTTTATAATAAGTAATTTTATAAAATTCGACAAAAATGGCAATATGGAAGAGTTTGAAGACAATATTATACATACTTTAAATAAAACAATGAAAAGTCATTTGCCAGAAGAAATACAAAAGAAAGTTGATAATTTAGAATTTGCATTACTATTAGGAGATATGGTAGAAGATAAAAAAATGTTAGATGAGTCAAAATTAGAAAATTCAATTCTTGTTGGCTTTTTGAATGATAAAATTGAAGAAGATTTAGAAGTTTACAAGAAAAATTTTGATATTGTTTTAACTTGTGAAGATGCAACATTTGAAAGTGTAGAGAACCTTGTTTTTTAAGGGTTCTCTATCAAATCTTTCCAATATTTTTTAGGCATAAATTGCATTTGGCATTTTCTATTTGTTCGTTCTTTTATGGCTATTGTATTGAAAAATAGCTTCCATAATTCTTGATAACTTTTTTCATTATAAGATAATTCGAAATTGTCAGGGATATTAATCCCAGATGCATCTATAATTTTGTATTCTTTGTTTGAATATAAAAAACATAAATTTCTATTTTTATCATGTATTATAAAATTCATAGATGGCATACGCCTTACAAAATGGTGACCTAAAGGTTCTAATATATTGTTATCTGGGTGTATAGAACTGTAACATAAATTTTCACCAATTTCTTGAAAACGTAAAAGACCTTTTAATTTATGACATTCGGCTAAAGCTCGTTTTCTCATATTTATTACTTTAAAGACATATGATGTTGTTAACATATTATTTATTTGAGGTCCTATATCAAAACCATTGCAAACATATTTTAGTATATAAATTTCTTTGTCTGGAGTGTTTGACAAAAAGGCATTATAACTGTTATATAAAGCTTCATAGCAAATATTTTTTTCAATTCCATTAAATACTCTTTGGGCTTTTTCATAATCTGTTTCTATATATCCGTGTATGGTCTAAAAAATTTTCAATATAATTCTTATAGCAGTATATTTTTTGTGGCAGTGTTTTTTCTGTATAACATTTAAAAACAATTGTAAGAAAACCATAAAAAGTACCATCATATAAATATGTTTTGTTTATAAGCTTCCAGTTAGACATTTTATTTTATCCTCCTTTGTCGGTTGTAATTTACTGAACAATGATAATTGTTCAAAATTCATTTGTGTATTTTGATTTCGTTCTTGATAAACAAGATTTGTTTCAATAAAGTTTTTATTAAAATCTAATGCTTTAGTATAATATTTTCCTTTACAGGTAATAAAGTATTTTGCTCTTTTTAATACCACACCTAATTTCTTTAGAGCCTCAAAATCAAGCAAAAATGAACGCCTTGCACTTATTATCTTTTTAGCAGAAATAACACCAATTCCAGGAACTCTAAGCAAAGTGTAATAATTGGCAGTATTTATTTCAACTGGAAAGTTTTCTATATGTCTTAAAGCCCAATCACATTTTGGATCCAAAATATTATTAAAGTTAGGATTTTTTTCATCTAATAATTCATTTGCTTTAAAACCATAGAAACGTAATAACCAATCTGCTTGATATAAACGGTTTTCTCTAAGTAGTGGTGGTGATTCTAAAGTTGGTAAGTTTTTATCATTATTAACACTTATGTATGCTGAATAGTAAACTCTTTTTAAACTTAATTTGTTATATAATCCTTCAGAAAGTTTTAAAATTTTCAAATCACTTTCAGGTGTGGCACCTACAATCAATTGTGTTGTTTGACCAGCAGGAACAAATTTTGGCTTAAATCTATTTTTGTCTATTTTATTTTGTTTGATTCCATTTGATACATAGCTCATAGGTTCTAAAATTCCATCTTTTTCTTTTTGCGGAGCTAATAATTTTAAGCTGTTATTTGATGGGAGTTCTATGTTTATGCTCATTCTATCTACCATTTTTCCTAGCTTATCAATTAAATCTGGGCTAGAACCAGGGATGGTTTTACAATGAATATATCCATTAAAATTATATTCATTTCTAAGTATTGATACAGTTTTTATTAAAAGTTCCATTGTGTAGTCTGGATTTTTGATAACTGCAGAACTTAAAAATAGACCTTCTATGTAATTTCGTTTATAAAAATTTATTGTTAAATCTGCTACTTCTTGTGGTGTGAAAGTAGCTCTTTTTACTGAATTGCTACATCTGTTTATACAATATTTACAGTCATATATACAACAATTAGTGAAAAGAATTTTTAATAAAGAAATACAGCGACCATCAGCACCCCAACTATGGCAAATTCCAGATGAATCTCCATTGCCAAGACCGCAATTTTTGTTTTTTCTAGAGCTTCCACTAGAACTACATGAAGCATCATATTTTGCAGAATCTGCAAGTATTTTTAGCTTTTCCATTATATCCATAATTTATTCACCTTACCAAACATTTGTGTTTATTATATCACAAAAAAACAAAAAGTCAAATATTTGTTTGCGAAAATATTGAAAAAAGTGAATTAATATTGTATAATAGCCAAAAGCAATATTTATTATATATTATTGCTTTTTTTATAGACTTTTTAACTCTTTTGTGATTAAATATAGAAAATTAAATGAAGGTGAAATATATGTATGATATAGTAATAATTGGTGCAGGACCGGCTGGGATAACAGCAAGTTTATATGCCAAAAGAACAAACCTATCAATTTTAGTATTATATAAAGATGAATCAGCACTAGAAAAAGCCGAAAAAATAGAAAACTATTATGGATTTGAAAATGGAATAACTGGGCAAGAATTATACAAAAATGGAATAAAGCAAGCCCAGAATTTGGGGATAGATGTAAAACAAGAAGAGGTTGTAAAAATTGATTACGAAAAAGATGAGTATAAAATAATTACAACTAAGGAAGAATATAAATCAAAAGCTCTAATTTTAGCAACTGGAAATAAGAAAAATGCACCAAAAATAAAAGGAATAAAAGAGTTTGAAGGAAAAGGAATTAGCTATTGTGCTATATGTGATGGCTTTTTTTATAGAAACAAAGATGTGGCAGTTTTAGGAAGCGGAGATTACGCAATATCTGAAACAAATGAATTAATAAATATTGCAAAAAAAGTAACAATTTTAACAAATGAAAAGCAGGCTCCAAATGTTAGAGCAGAAAATGTAAAAATAAATACTAGAAAAATAAAAGAAATAGATGGAGAAAACAGAGTACAAAAAGTAGTATTTGAAGATGGGACAAGCTTAATTACAGATGGGATATTTGTGGCAGAAGGAGTTGCAGGAAGCTCAGAGTTTGCTAAAAAATTAGGAATTATGACTAAAAAAGATAAAATAGTTGTAAATGGAAATATGGAAACAAATATAAAAGGGCTATATGCTTGCGGTGATTGTACAGGAGAATTGCTTCAAATTTCGAAATCAATTTATGAAGGAACAATAGCTGGTTTGCAATCAGCAAAATATGTAAAAAATTTAAAGGGGGAAGAATAATGAGTGTATTAAAAATAACAAGTGAAAATTACGAAAGTGAAGTATTAAAATCAGAAAAACCAGTGGTAATTGATTTTTATGCAGATTGGTGTGGACCATGTAAAAGGATGTCACCAATAATTGATGAAATAGCAGAAGAAATGCAAGAAAGCATAAAAGTTGGAAAAGTAAATGTAGATGAAAATCAAGAATTAGCAATGGAATATGGAATTATGAGTATTCCTACAATTGTTATAATAAAAAATGGAAAAGCAGAAAAAACAATTGTAGGTTTACGCGATAAAGAAGAAATAAAAAGAAATTGCCTAGCTATTTTATAGGCAATTTCCAATCTGATACAAATTCTAATTTTTCTAGAGTAATTGGATGAATACAAGAAATTTTATAACTATGTAGAGCTTGTCTATCTACAAGATTAGAAGCACTACCATATAATGTATCACCTAAAATAGGGTGACCAATAGAAGCCATATGAACACGGATTTGATGTGTTCTGCCGGTTTTTAATTTACATTTTACGAAACTATAATTTTTAAAGTTTCGTAATACTTCATAATGTGTTATGGCTGTGACTCCAGAACTTGAGACACATCTTTCAATAATGCTTCCAGATTTTCTGGCAATAGGCAAATTAATTGTACCTGATAAATTATTTGAATCAAAAGAATTTTCTACTAAACATAAATATTCTTTCTTAAAAATATTATTTTCCATTTGTTTTATAAATTCTTCTTGAATATATTCACATTTGGCAAAAATTACAATACCGGAAGTATCAATGTCAAGCCTGTTTACAGGTCTTATTTTTTTCTTTAACCCAATTTTATCAAAATATGCGCGAATACCATTAGATAAAGAAGTCTCAAAATGCATTCTAGAAGGGTGAATAGCCATATGCGCTGGTTTGTCTACAACTAGTAGCCATTCATCTTCAAATAAAATATTTAAATCTATTTTGTTTGGAACAACATTTGAATTATCTTCTTCATATCCTAAATCAATAGTTATTATGTCAGATGTAGCTGCAGTGTTTCTTGTATCAGCTATATTACCATTTATAAATACTTTTTTGTTCTTTATAAGTTTTAACTTTAAGCGTGTCGAAAAATGAAATTTAGAAGCTAAAATTTCATTTATTGTGTGATTATTAAATTCATTTTCTACTATATATTTTAGTTCCATTATTAGTTCCTTTCTCAATATTTTTATTATAACATTTTATTGCACATTTTACAAAAAATGGGGCATAAAATAAACGGTTTTTGGAAACATTATAGTGGAAGAAAATTCGTGTACAAACTTTTGGCATAAATATAAAATATACTAAAAGTAAGAGAAAAAGTAGAAAATATGAGGAGAGATTTTAAATGTTTAAAACGAAAGAGAAAAGTGGAATTACATTAATAGCACTAGTTATAACAATTATAGTATTACTAATTTTAGCAGGTGTTTCAATAGCGATGTTAACAGGAAATAATGGAATTTTAATACAGGCAAAATTAGCAAAAGAAAATACAGCAGCAGCTAAAGAGGACGAAGAAAATAAATTAGCAAATAATAATAATTATATAAATGAACAACTAGGAAATGCAGTACCTGGAAAAGTAGTAACAGAAACTAAAAAAGATAATTATGTGGATAGTAAAGGAGATAAAGTTACAGTACCAGCTGGTTTTACAGTATCAAAAATAGAAGAAGAACAAAAAGTTCTAGAGGGACTAGTAATTTATGATATACCAGAATCAGAAATAGCAAATGTGGATTGGACAACCAAAAATGAAGATGGAACATATAAAGTTCAAACTTTGTATAATCAATTTGTGTGGATTCCAGTAGTTAATGAAGAAGCGTATCAAAGAGACCTTAGTTATCCAGATACTTATGGAGGATATTTAGATACAACTGTTACAGATATAGGATATCTACCAAATGAGATTCAACCAACACCTGATAATGCAATTGGTAATGAAACATCAGAAAGAAAAGCAGCATTAAAATATAATGGGTTCTATGTGGCAAGATATGAAGCTGGAAATGAAAATTCAAGTGTTGTAAGTAAACAAAATGTGTCAGCATATACTAATAAGACACAATCAGAATTAAAAGAAATAGGCAAGAATATGTATGATAATACAAATGTAAAAAGTGCAATGTGTTCAGGAATACAATGGGATACAATAATGAAATTTGTAAATGGAAAACAAGATGTAAGTGGTAATATTTATAATGTAAGAACAGTTGAACCTAATAGACATATTGAAGAAAAAACTGAAACAGGTAAAAATGAAGAAGACAAAATACAAAATATATATGACTTAGAGGGAAATTGCTACGAATATGTAACAGAAAAAAATGGTTCAGATTATCCATTTGTTTTTCGTGGTGGAAATTATAGAAATAATGAATATAACAAAGCAAGTTTGAGGGGAAGTAGTTATGGAGAAGAGTACAGTGATATAACATTTAGACCAGTATTATATATAATGTAAATCTAAATAAAACATAAGAGGAGTAAAAGAGTGATAAAGATGGAAAAAATAAAACAAACTAAAGCTATTACACTAATAGCTTTAGTTATAACAATTATAATTTTATTAATTCTAGCTGGTGTCTCAATAGCAATGCTAACAGGAAATAATGGAATTTTAACACAGGCAAAGTTAGCAAAAGAAAATACAGCAGCAGCTGAAAAAAAGGAAAAACAAGAATTAGAAGAATTAAATAGTTACATGAATGAAAAAACGATAAAAGACAACTATACTGACGTAAATGGGGATAAAGCCACAATTCCAGATGGATTTACAATAGAAGAAACTGAAAACACAATTAAAAATGGTTTAGTAGTACATGGGCCAGATAAAGCAAATGGAGATAATGGAAGTGAATTTGTATGGATACCGGTATCAGATATAAATTTAATGGCACAATGTTCAACTGCTGGAGGAAACTGTAATATACAATTAGAAAATGGAATATTAAAATGTAAGACTCATAATAATAAAGAAATAGTTGGCAAATTATATTCTGTAAGTACTGGAAATAACTATATAGAGGATAATGCAAATAGTGGATATAACATAAATAGTGGATTAAGAGAACCTGCAATGGTAACAGGAAATGATGAAGGAACAGGTGCAGATTATGATAATAATTCAGCTTATAATGATAAATTATTTACAAACGAAAGCATGAAAGCAGATTATAAAAAAATGGCAACAAGTGTAGCAAAATATGGTGGATTTTATGTAGGAAGATATGAAACAAGTTTAAGTAATTCAAACTCAACAGAAGCAAAAGATGGAAATGCACAATCAAAATCAGGTGTAATACCAACATCAGCCAACAACAGTGCAACTTATAGATGGTATGGTCTATACCAAGCACAAAAAACATATGCAGATGGAAATAGTTCAGTAGAAAGTAGCATGATATGGGGAAGTCAATATGATGCAATAATTAATTGGGTAAAAAATGGCAATAATGAAACAGAAAAAGCTAAATTAACCAATCAAATGCTTGGAAATAATTCAAGCAATAGTGTTACTACAACTGGAAATGTAGCTTATAAAGAAGATAGTATAAATAACATTAGAGATTTGGGTGGAAATTTATTTGAATGGACTCTAGAAGCTTATGAAAATAGTAAAAGAACTTATCGTGGTGGTAGTTCAAATTATAACTTTTCTCCTAGTTGTCGTTATAGTATAAATTCAGCTTATACAGATGGTGACTACGGCAGTAGGTTAACACTTTATATAAAATAAATAGTAAATCAACAAAAGAAAGGACAAACTTTTGAAAATGAAGAATAAGGAAAATAAAAAGGAAGAAGCCATTACATTAATTGCATTAGTAATTACAATAATAATTTTATTAATCTTAGCAGGTGTTTCAATAGCAATGCTAACGGGAAATAATGGTATTCTAATACAATCAAAACTTGCAAAAGAAAATACGACAAAAGCAGCACAAAAAGAAAATGAAGATTTAATAGAACTAGAAATGATAGCCAATAATAGCATAGCAAATATTCCAAATTTAAAAGAAGGAATGATACCAGTAAAATGGGATACTTCTAGAAATACATGGGTAGTAGCAGACAAAAACAATACAGGAAATGACTGGTATGACTACTCTACAAGTAGTAAAAAATGGGCAAATGTAGTAACAGTAAAAGAAAATTGCAGTGATGGAAAAACAAGAATAGACTATTTAAGTGCAGGAGTAGGAACAGCAATATCAGAAGATGATATAACAACAATGTTTGTATGGATACCACGTTACAGTTACTATGTAAAAAGCGGATATCATGAAAATGCAAATGGAACAGGAAAATTTGCAATAAAATTCTTAGTAGGAACATCAGATAGAATTGTAGATGCGCCAGAAGGACAAGAAAAAGCAATAAGAACAAGTGATACAAACGGAGAAACAAATGGAGGAAAATATGTAGTTCACCCAGCATTCACAGCAGATACAGACTTAGGTGGAACAGGTAGTGAACTATCTGGAATATGGGTAGGAAAATTTGAATCAAGTAATGTTGAGTCACCCAAAAATAATGAAGGAATCACTAAAAATAGTAGTAAAAATATGAAATTAGGTCAGGGAGATAATAAAAAAATAACAATAAGACCAAATGTGACAAGCTGGAGAATGATTAATGTAGTTGATATGTTTAATATATCGAAAAATATGTCAAGTGATACGGGAAAATTATATGGATTTAATAGTTCAGAAACAACAACGACGATGATGCAAAATAGTCAATGGGGAGCAGTAGCATATTTAGCACAAAGCGAATATGGAAACATGCAGAAATCAGATGATAGTGAGTCTGGAATATGGAATAATTCATATAATGAAGGCTTTATAGATGAAAATGTGAATGAATCTACAATTTGGAATTATTCTACAACAATGACAGGAATGTCAAGCATGAGTAGAGATGTAGGGTCAAGTTATTACTCGAAATTAATAGAAGGAAGTAAAAAAGATAATGGTGATAGTATAGAAATATCATATGTAATGGTAAAAAAAGAAACAACAACTGAAAGTAATTATACAACAATAGAAGGTGAAAAATTCCGCAGAACCTACTATAGATATTACACAGAAAATGGTCAAAAAGCTAGTACTACAAGAAATATATATGGAATATATGATATGTCGGGTGGCGCATGGGAAAATGTAGCTAATTGCTTGAAAAAAGAAGAGACGGATTATTATATATCTGGTTTTCTAAAATTAGATAAAAAAGATCAAACAATGTATGAACAAGTAACAGTAGGAAATAGTTCAGAGGATAGAATAAAAAATTATAATAAAAATGAGAACAAGTATGGAGATGCATTGTGGGAAACATCAAATAGTGGAAATGAAATTTGTAGTTGGAATTCAGATAATTCGTTTTTTCCATGTTATGATAACCCGTTTTTTATACGTGGAAGTGATTTTGATAATGTAAGTAATGCTGGAATATTTAGTTTCAATAGTAGATATGGTAGCCGGAAATAGTAACTATTCATTTCGTGTTGTTTTATTTTAATAGGAGGATAATATAGTGAAATTAGTAAAAGGGAAAAAAGGAATTACGCTAATAGCATTAGTAATTACAATAATAATTTTATTAATCTTAGCAGGTGTTTCAATAGCAATGCTAACAGGTAATAATGGTATTTTAAAACAAGCAAAATCGGCGAAAGAAAATACACAATTAGCTAAAGAAGATGAAGAAAATAAATTAGCAAATAACAATGGATATATAAATGAACAAATAGGTAATGCTGTACCAGGAAAGGTTGTAATAGAAACTAAAAAAGATAATTATGTAGATAGTAATGGAGATAAAGCAACAATACCAGCAGATTTTATGGTAGATGAGACTGAAAATACAATTTCAAAAGGATTAGTAGTACATGGACCAGATAAAGTAAATGGAGATAATGGAAGTGAATTCGTTTGGGTGCCAGTATCAGACATAAATTTAATGTCACAATGTTCGACTGTTGGCGGAAATTGTAATTTACAATTAGAAAATGGAATATTAAAATGTAAAACTCATGATGATAATGAAGAAATAGTTGGAAAACTATATTCTACAGTTATGAAAAACAATTATATTGATGACACTGCAAATACAGACTATAATTCTTGGAATAGTTTAAAAGAACCTGTATACTTAGAAGACCAAACATATGGTGATGCATCATCAGAAAATAATACGATAGGACTTACAGAAAAGTATTTGAAAAATGAATATAAAGCAATGGCAACAAGTGTTGCTAAATATGGTGGATTTTATGTAGGAAGATATGAAACAAGCTTAAGTAATGCTACTTCAAGTGAAGCTAAAGATGGTAAAGCACAATCAAAACAAGGTGTAATACCTACAGCTGCTAATAATGAGGCAACATATAAATGGTATGGTTTATATCAAGTACAAAATAAAACATATGAAACTGAAAAAAATTCAGTAGAAAGCAGTATGATATGGGGAAGTCAATATGATGCAATATTAAATTGGGCGAAAAACGGAAAAAACGAAACAGCAAAAGAGAGAATAGTAAAGTCATCTTTAGGAAACAATTCAAGCCAAAATGTAACAGTTACAGGAAGTAACGCATATGCTAACGATAATATAAATAACATAAGAGATTTAGGTGGTAACTTATTTGAATGGACTTTAGAAGGTTATTATGGAAATCATAGGATACTTAGAGGTGGTAATTTTGAAAATGGCAGTACACCTAGTTATAGGGATGGAAATTACCCTGGTGCTAGAGCAAATTGGAGTGGAAGTAGATTAGCTTTATATATAATATAAAATTGCTTAATAAAAAAATTATTATTTAGCATTATTTGGATATAGAATAGATGGTAAGATAGAAAATGCTTATAATGTTGGAAAAATAGTTTTCAATTGTACAGATTCACAGATAAAGCTGGGAGGACTTGTAGGATATCATGGAGGAGATATAGAAAATAGCTATAACATAGGAAAAGTAGAATGCACCAAAGATTTTATAAATGGTAATTTAGTAAATAAACTGAATAAAACAGAACATACTTGGAAACAGGGAAAATCATATCCAATACTTGATTGGGAATAAATGCTAATTATATTTGAATATTATGTAAAATTGTGGTAAAATATAAATGTAGTATTAATGTATATATGTTAGTGAAAATTTCATTAACAGTTTACAAAATACTAAAAGAGTTTAAAATTATTTACATACAAAGGAGAAAATAGAAATGAAGAAAATAAAATATTTTTTAGACAAAGTACCAGAAGAGTATTATTGTCCATACTGTAATGAGTATCACAGTATTAGTGAAACTAGTAAGCCACTAAGAGAATTAAACTTATCTCAAAGATGTTTAAAATATCCGGAAGAACGGATAGAAACAAAAGTAGAATGTTTTTCAATGTATGGTAAAAGCAGAATTGATATATCTGTAAAAGAGATTGAAAATGAAAAAACAACGGCCAATAAAGCAATGAGAATGACAATTAAAGGGTTAGAGAAAGAAGTGAAAATAAAAGAAACTTCAGAGAAAATCTATTTAGAAATGGATTTTTGTTTCCCAGAAGAGGCGGAACAGGACAAGATTGGGTTTGGATTCCAAAAAAATAAATTTCAAAAAGTGATGTATAAAATTGCTTATATGTTAGGGCAAATTATATGAGCAACAAGCAAATTAGATATAGAAATATTTTGGAAAAAAGCCCAATAAAGTATTTATGTCCTATTTGTGGTTCATACCATGATGTTCCTGAAATGATGCCACTAAAAAAGTGGAAAATTGAAATCAAGTGCCCGAATTTTCCAGAAATTTCTGCAGAATATGAGGTAGAAAGCTTTAATGTTAAAGAAACGCAAAACTTATATGTAGGTATTGAATTTGAAAGAGAGTTCGATGGATATTGCTATATATATACTCAGGCACAAGAACTTATTGGGAAAAATGAAGAAATGGTATTATCCTATAAAGAAAATAAAGAAACTATTGCTTTTAGGATAAATATGAAAAAGGCAAGAGATTTTGAATCTTGTTATTATTGCAGACAAAACAAAGTCTGTCATTGGCCACGTCTAAAGAAAGAACTAAAAGATTGCGAAGACTGTAGTGTCAAGAAAAAATGTCTGCATTATGAAAATAGTACCAAAGATTTTAAGATAATAGGGTATAGAGCAGACAAAAAATGTCTTTGGTATGAAATAAATGGAAAAAGTGATTTGAAATTAGGATTTATTTTTGAAAAAGACAAAATAGAAGAAAAATGATTTTAAACTCAAATTTATCTCTCAAGATATTTTCTTGGGGGATTTTTTATATCTAAAATCGGCTTGAACAAAAGAACAAAATCTGATAAAATAAGCATGCAAACAAAAAAGAAAGGAGAATATGATATATAAACATATCATATAACAAAAATGAGGATAAGGTATAAAAAATGGGCAAGACCAGAACTAGAAGCAAGTAAATTTTATGAAGATGAACCAGAAAAATGGAAAGGAAAATGGAAAGAACACTATAAAAATCCAGAAAAACCATTTATGTTAGAACTAGGGTGTGGAAAAGGAAACTTCATATCACAACTAGCAGTTGAAAATCAAAATATAAATTATTTGGCAATAGACTTAGTTGATGCAATGTTAGGCCTAGCTAAAAGAAATATAGAAGCAACATACAAAGAAAATAATCTAGAGCCTGAAAATGTATTAATAACAAGATTTGATATAGAAAGAATTAACTTGATTTTAGACAAAAAAGATGATGTACAAAGAATATATATTAATTTCTGCAATCCATGGCCAAGAGGAAAACACAGAAAGAAAAGGTTAACACATACAAGACAATTACAAAAATATAAAGAATTTTTAAGTGAAAATGCCGAAATCTATTTCAAAACAGATGATGATGAGTTATTTGAAGCAAGCTTAACATATTTTGAAGAATCAGGATTTAAAATAATGAAAAAAACATACAATTTACATGAAGAACCTATTTTTGAAAAAAACATAGAAACAGAACATGAAAAAATGTTTTCAGAACAAGGAATAAAAATAAAAGCTTTAATTGCAAAAATTGAAAAATAAAATTGGAGATGAACAAATTGGAAGAACAAGAAGTTATAGCAAACAAAGATAATAAAGAATTTGTACTAAAAGCAGTAAGCGAAAAAGGAAAATTTTTAGATTTAGTATCACCAGAATTTCAAGATGATAAAGAAGTGGTAATGGCAGCATTAAATCAAGATGCTGAAAGCCTAGAATTTGCAAGCGATAGATTAAAAGATGATAAAGAAGTTATAAAAAAGGGTGTAGATGGAGCACCTTGGACAGTTTGTTATGCATCTGACAGATTAAGAGCGGATAGAGAGATTATATTTGATAGTTGTAAAAACTACGGCCAAGCATTATATTTTGCTTCAGAAGAATTAAGAGATGACAGGGAAGTAGTAAAAGCAGCAGTAGAGAACAAGGGGATAATAATAAAATATGCAAGTAAAAGACTTCAAAATGATAAAGAGCTAGCTTTGATTGCGGTAGGCCAAAATAAACAAGCATATCATTTTATATCTGAAGAATTGAAAGAAGATGAAGATATAAAAAAATTATTATAAAAAGACTTGTAGTTTTCTAAAATTCCTTATATAATGAGCATGTAAAAACAAAAAAGGAGGAAAAAATGGCTTTTATAGACGAAATAAAGAAAAGAGCAAAACAACAAATAAAAACAATAGTACTTCCAGAAGCAGAAGACATAAGAACACTACAAGCAACCGAGCAAGTTTTAAAAGAAGGCTATGCACACATAATATTAATAGGAAACAAAAACAAAATAGAAGAAAAAGCAAAAACTAATAATGTAGACATTACAGGGGCAAAAATAATAGAACCTGAAAACAGCGAAAAATACGATGAATATGTAGAACTACTATACAACTTAAGAAAACACAAAGGAATGACAGAAGAAAAAGCAAAAGAATTAGTAAAAGATCCAGTTTACTTTGGAATGTTAATGATAAAAGATGAAAAAAGTATAGCAGATGGACTAGTTTCAGGTGCAGTACACTCAACATCAGATACATTAAGACCAGCATTACAAATACTAAAAACAGCTCCAGATACAAAACTAGTTTCTGCTTTTTTTGTAGTAGTAGTACCAGATTGTGAATATGGAGAAAACGGAACATTTATATTTGGAGATAGCGGATTAAATGAAAATCCAGATGCAGAAAAACTATCAGAAATAGCGATATCTTCAAGTAAAAGTTTTAAACAACTAGTGGGCAAAGAACCAAAAGTAGCAATGCTTTCATATTCTACATATGGAAGTGCAAAATCAGAATTAACTGAAAAAGTTATAGAAGCAACAAAAAAAGTAAAAGAAAAAGAACCAAACTTATTAGTAGATGGAGAACTACAATTAGATGCAGCAATAGTACCAGAAGTAGCTGAGCTAAAGGCTCCAAGAAGTCCACTAAAAGGTGATGCAAATGTATTAATATTCCCAGATTTAAATGCTGGAAATATAGGATATAAATTAGTTCAAAGACTAGGAAAAGCTGAAGCATATGGACCACTTTGCCAAGGAATAGCAAGACCAGTAAATGATTTATCACGTGGTTGCAGCAGTAAAGATATTGCTGGAGTTGTTGCAATAACAGCTGTACAAGCACAAGAAAAATAATAAATACTGAAAGATATATAATAAAAGGAGAGTGAAGCTATGAAAATTTTAGTTTTAAACTCAGGAAGTTCATCATTAAAATATCAAGTAATTGATATGGAAACAGAAGAAATGCTAGTAAAAGGTTACTTTGAGAGAATTGGGCAACCAAATTCGTTTTTAACACACAAAGTAAATGGAGTAAAACACAAATTTGAACATCAAGCAAAAAATCATGAGCAAGCCATAAAATTCGTACTTAGCAGAATTACAAATGATCACTATGGTGTAATAAAAGACTTGAGTGAGCTTGCAGGGATTGGACATAGAGTTGTACATGGTGGAGAAAAATTTTCAGATTCGGTTTTAATAACTGATGAGGTTATTAAAGAAATAGAAGAATGTAGTAATTTAGCACCATTACATAATCCAGCAGCAGTGTTAGGAATGGAAGCATGTAGAAAAGTTGTTCCAAAAATAAAAATGGTAGCAGTATTTGATACAGCATTTCACCAAACAATTCCAAAAGAAAGATATGTATATCCAATACCATATGAGTATTATGAAAAATATGGAATAAGAAAATATGGCTTTCATGGAACATCACATAAATATGTAGCTGGTAGAGTGGCAGAACTTATGGGAAAAGACATTAAAGACTTGAAAATAGTAAATTGTCATTTAGGCCAAGGGGCAAGTATATGTGCAATCCAAGATGGCAAATCAGTAGAAACTAGTATGGGCTTAACACCACTTGGTGGAATAGTTATGGGTTCTAGAAGTGGAGACTTAGACCCATCTGTTGTAACATATATAATGAACAAAGAAAAATTAACTCCTGAAAAAATGGAAAACAGATTAAATAAAGAATCAGGAGTGTATGGAATATCTAATGTTTCATTAGACTTTAGAGATATAGAAATAGAAGCACAAAGTGGTGGAACACATGCTAAACTAGCATTAGATGTATTTCACGACTCAGTTGCAAGCTATATTGCTAAATGTATGGTAGCAATGAATGGAATGGATGTACTTACATTTACAGCTGGAGTTGGAGAAAAAGGTCAAGACTCAAGACAAGAAATATGCAATAGACTAAAAGTATTTGGGGTTGAACTTGATAACGAAATAAATCAAGCTTCAAAAGGAAAAGAAGCAAAAATATCAAGTGAAAACTCAAAAGTGGAAGTATATGCAATTCCAACAAATGAAGAGTTAATGATAGCAAGAGAAACAATGAAAATTATAAATGAATAGGAGAGAATAAAAAATGAAGATTTTAGTTTTAAACTGTGGTAGTTCATCACTTAAATATCAATTAATAAACATGGAAACAGAAGAAGTATTAGCTTCTGGAAAATATGAAAGAATAGGGGAAGAAGAAGCTTTTATAACACATAAAGCACAAGGCAAAAAAGTAGAAATAAAAAAACCAGCTTATGATCACAAAGAAGCAATTGAATTTACATTAGCACAACTTACAAATCCAGAATACAAAGTAATAGATAGCTTAGATGAAATAGAAGCAATTGGACATAGAGTTGTACATGGTGGAGAAATATTTAAAGAATCAGCTGTAATAGATGATAAAGTAATAAAAGAAATAGAAGAATGCGGTGAATTTGCACCATTACACAATCCAGCAGCAGTGCTAGGAATGGAAGCATGTAAAAAGGTTATGCCAGGAAAACCAATGGTAGCAGTATTTGATACAACATTCCATCAAACAATGCCAAAAGAAAAATATGTATATCCAATACCATATGAATATTACAAAAAATATGGAGTAAGAAAATATGGAGCACATGGTACATCACATATGTATGTTTCACAAAGACTTGCAGAAATAGAAAATAAAGATATAAAAGATTTAAAAATTGTTACATGTCATTTAGGACAAGGATCTAGTATATGTGCAGTAGAAGGTGGAAAATCAATAGATACAAGTATGGGATTAACACCACTTGGCGGAATTCCAATGGTAACAAGAAGTGGAGATTTAGATCCATCTATATTAACATATATAATGAAAAAAGAAAATATATCAGCTGGAGAAATGGAAGATATATTAAACAAAAAATCAGGAGTTGCTGGAATATCAGGGTTAGCACCAGACTTTAGAGTAATAGAAACTGCAGCAAATGAAGGTGATGAAAAAGCTGAAATAGCAATGGAAAGCTTTAAATATGCAGTAGCAAGTTATATTGCAAAATATGCAGTAGCTATGAATGGAGTAGATTACATTATATTTACAGGTGGAGTTGGAGAAAACCAAATTAATATAAGAAAAGGAATTTGCGAAAAATTAGGATTTATGGGTGTTGAAATAGATGTAGATGAAAACAACATGAGAGGGGAAGAAAAAGTTATTTCAAAACCAGAATCAAAAGTAAAAGTATATGTAATCCCAACAAATGAAGAATTAATGATAGCTAAAGAAACAATGAGATTATCTAACTAGAACCTATAAGTAAAATTAGCAACGGAGATTTAAAAAAGTAAGAGATAAAAAGTTAAATAAAGAATTTGAGAGAAGAAGATAGGAATTTGAATTTATTTCCTATCTCTTTTTAATTGACTATGTGCAAGTGGCATGCTTTAATATGAGCTACGAGCAGTCGGAAGAATAGGGCTTAATTCTGTTTGCCAAAAAAGTGAAAGGAGACATTATTATGGAAAAAGAAGTTACACTTTTAGCTATACTTCAGGAATTAAGAGACTTTAGAAAAGAAAATAATACAAGATTGGAGGTGCTAGAAAATAGATTAGATAGACTAGAAGGAAAAGAGACTAAACTTGATGAAAGAATGAGCAGAATAGAAAGCAAGATGGAAACATTAGAAGATAAAATGTTAGATTTAGAAAAGAGAGCAGATATTATAGAAAATAAAAAAGAGAAAGAGAGAAAAGAATTGTTTGATGTATTAGACAATATGCAAAAGAAATTAATGAATATAATAGAACAAAAATCTCAAGAAATAAAAGAATATATGGACTTAAAATTTAAGCTGATTGAAAGCGAATTAGAAGTAAACAAGGTTGAGCATAAAAATTTTAATATATTTTGTAAAGAATATGAAAATAGGTTGGATTTTTATGGAAGTAGATTAGAGAATCTAGAAGATTGGAAAGAAGATTTTGACTCTGGAATGTTTACACCAGTATATTAAAATCATAAATTAAATAAAAAACTCTTGCAAAACACAAAAATTGTGATATAATACAATTCATAAGAAAAAAACAAAAATAAGGACACGGCATATAATACAATATCTTAAGAGAGAGCCAAAGGAAGCTGAAAATTTGGTAAGTAAAAATTATAATGTTATCACCTTATTAGTTGCTAGACTGAACAAAGTAAGTTAGCCGTAAAACCTGCGTTAAAGGAAAATAAGAGAGTAAATAAAAAGCAAAATAGATTTACTAACCTAGGTGGTACCGCGGAATAAAAAAATTTCGTCCTAATATGTATAAACAAACATATTAGGGCGTTTTCTTTTTTGAAGGTAAATTTAAATTGCAAAATATTTAGAAGCAAAAAAATATAAGGAGGTTTTTTTATGTATAAAAAAGTTGAACTAAAAGATGGATTTGTTGGCATGGAACATGAAGTAGCAAAGAACTGGAAAGAAAAAGACATAATAAAGAAAAACTTTAACATGAATGAAGGAAAAAGATACTTCACATTCTATGATGGACCACCAACAGCAAATGGAAAGCCACATGTTGGTCACATTGAAACAAGGGTAATGAAAGATATAATCCCAAGATACAAAGTAATGAAAGGCTATAAAGTAATTCGTAAAGCTGGTTGGGACACACATGGATTACCAGTTGAACTAGAAATAGAGAAAAAACTAGGAATATCAGGAAAAGAACAAATTGAAGATTATGGAGTAGAAAAATTTGTTAAAGAATGTAAAGAAAGCGTATTCACATATGTACACATGTGGGAAGAAATGACAAACAAAGTAGGATACTGGGTTGACATGGAAAATCCATATGTAACATATCATAATGATTATATAGAATCAGTATGGTGGGCATTAAAACAAATGTGGGAAAAAGGCTTATTATATGAAGGACATAAAGTAATGCCATATTGTCCAAGATGTGGAACAGCACTATCATCACATGAGGTTGCACAAGGTTATAAAGATGTAAAAGACTTAACATGTGTAGCAAAATTTAAAGTAGAAGAAGGACAAAAAATAGCAGGAGAAGAAGTAAAAGACACATATATATTAGCATGGACAACAACACCATGGACATTACCATCAAACTTAGCATTATGTGTAAATAAATCATATGAATATGCAAAAGTAAAAGCAAATATTGGAACAGATGATGAACCAAAATATGAAACATATATCTTAGCTAAAGAACTAATTGAATCAGTATTAAAAGAAACACCATATGAAATATTATCAACATTCAAAGGTGAAGATTTATTAGGACTAAAATATGAACAATTAATGCCATTTGCTAAAGTTGAAGGAAAAGCATTTGTAGTAATTCACGGAGATTATGTAACACTTATAGACGGTACAGGAATTGTTCACATTGCACCAGCATATGGAGAAGATGACAGTTTAGTATCAAAACAAAATGGAATAGCATTTGTTAATTTAGTTGACAAATCAGGAAAATTTGTACCAGAAGTAGAACCATGGGCCGGAAGATTTGTAAGAGATTGTAATGAAGATATCTGCAAATGGTTAGCAGCTGAAAATAAATTATTCAGTAAAGAAAAACATATGCACTCATATCCACACTGTTGGAGATGTGACACACCATTACTTTACTATCCAAAAGAAAGTTGGTTTGTTGCAATGAGTAAATTAAGAGATGAATTAGTAGCAAACAACAACAAAGTAAATTGGTATCCAGATACAATAAGAACAGGAAGATTTGGAAAATTCTTAGAAAATGTAATAGATTGGGGAATTTCAAGAGATAGATATTGGGGAACACCATTACCAGTTTGGACATGTGAAGATGAAAACTGTGGACATCAAGAATGCATAGGATCTATAGAAGAACTAAAACAAAAAGCGATTGAATGTCCAGAGGATATTGAATTACACAAACCATATATAGACAATGTACACTTAAAATGTCCAAAATGTGGTAAAACAATGAATAGAGCAAAAGAAGTTATAGATTGCTGGTTTGACTCAGGATCAATGCCTTTTGCACAATGGCATTACCCATTTGAAAATAAAGAAATGTTTGACAATAACTTCCCAGCAGGATTTATATCAGAAGCAATAGACCAAACAAGAGGATGGTTCTATACTTTAACTGCAATAGGAACAGCATTATTTGGAA
>OLNW01000153.1_pt1 | contig 89474 bp, 87 predicted proteins | sample 1672121 | NCBI WGS metagenome assembly OLNW01 (sample SAMEA3136648, study PRJEB25190) | human gut metagenome
TAAAGCGGTACGCGAGCTGGGTTCAGAACGTCGTGAGACAGTTCGGTCCTTATCTGTCGCAGGCGCAAGATATTTGAAGGGAGCTGTCCTTAGTACGAGAGGACCAGGATGGACATACCGATGGTGTATCAGTTGTCACACCAGTGGCACGGCTGAGTAGCTAAGTATGGAAGGGATAAACGCTGAAAGCATCTAAGTGTGAAGCCCACCCTAAGATAAGATATCTCATACCGTTAAGGTAGTAAGAATCCACGTAGACTATGTGGTTGATAGGTTGGAGGTGTAAGTGTAGCGATACATGTAGCTGACCAATACTAATAATTCGAGGGCTTAACCACTAATATAAAAAAACAAGGTTGTTAAGTTTACTAATATAAACTTTTTTCTATGTATTTTTGAGTGTGCTAAATAATTGCATACAAAACATTTCTAGTGACTATGACCTAAGAGGAAATACCTGTTCCCATGCCGAACACAGAAGTCAAGCTTTTAGGTGCCGAAGATATTTGTGGGTTACCCTGCTGAGAAAATAGGTTGTCGCTAGTTTTTTTATGTTTAAAAAATTATAAATTAGAAATCTTATAAATAAAAATACGATAACTTTTATGAGATGATATTAATAAAATAGAAGTTAATAAGATTTTTAATTTATGATTTTTATAGAACATAGAAATATAAAAAAAGCGAGTAAGTAAAAGTAATTTTTGCATTAATCATTTGCTAAAAATTTAAATATATTATGTGAGGAGAGTAAGAAAAATGTCAAAAGTAGAATGGAAACCAGGGACCTTTATATATCCTATACCAGCAGTAATGGTAACATCAGGAACTATGGAAAAATCAAATATTATGACAGTTGCATGGACAGGAATATTAAACACAAATCCAGCAATGTGCTATATTTCTGTAAGACCTGAAAGGTATTCATATAACCTAATAAGAGAAAGTGGAGAATTTGTAATAAACCTTACAAATGAACAATTAGCATATGCAACAGATTGGTGTGGAGTAAGGTCAGGAAGAGAGTATGATAAATTCAAAGAAATGAAACTTACAAAAGAAAAGGCAAAACATGTTAAATGTCCGCTTATAAAAGAAAGTCCAGTTTCAGTTGAATGTAAAGTAAAAGCAATTAAAGAATTAGGAAGTCATCATGTATTTATAGCAGAAATATTATCAATAGATGCAGATGATAAGTATATAGACGAAAAAGGGGCTTTTGACATAAGTAAATGTGATTTAATAGCATATGCGAACGGAGGATATTACTCATTAAAAAAGAAAATTGGAAAATTTGGATTTTCAGTGCAAAAAAAGAAGAAAAAATAACAAAAAATATTCTATAAAAATGTTACATAAATATTGACTTTTATAGAAGTATATGGTAGAATAATTAAGCATATGTGGAGTGCATATGCTTTTTAAAATAGTTAAAACTAAAAATAAATAAAGAAGTAAATCAGTGGAGGTGTTTTAAATGGCTGCAAAAGGAGCAAGAGAACCAATTACATTAGAATGTACAGAATGCAAAAGAAGAAATTATATGACAGAAAAAAACAAAAAAAATAATACAGACAGATTAGAAATTGTAAAATATTGCAAATATTGCAAAAAACGTACAACTCATAAAGAAACAAAATAGCCTTTTTAAGGAGGAAGAAAAAATGCCAAAAGAAGCAAAAAATAAAAAAGAAAAAAAACACTTTTTTAAAGATTTTAAAGCAGAACTTAAAAAAGTTATTTGGCCAACACCAAAGCAATTAGTAAACAATACAGTTGCGGTTATTACAATTGTATTAATTACAGCTGCTATAGTTTTTGTATTAGATTTTGCATTTGAAAAGATGAATACATTTGGTATAAACAGAATAAAAGCTAAAGTAGAATCAAAAAATGAAACGGTAAATAGTCAAGTAATAAACGAAGAAAATTCAAATGCAGAAAAAGTATTAGAAAATACAGAAACAAATACTGTAAATGAATAATAAAGGAGGCCTATCTTTATGGCTCAAGAAACAGAAAACTTAGAACCAAAGTGGTATGTTGTACATACATATTCTGGATATGAGAATAAAGTTAAAACAGACTTAGAAAAAACAGTAAAAAATAGAGAGTTAGAAGATTACTTTTTTGAAATAGTTGTTCCAATGGAAGAACAAATTGAAATAAAAAATGGTAAAAAGAAAACAAACTTAAAAAAGGTTTTTCCAGGTTATGTTTTAGTTAAAATGATAGTAACAGAAGCAACATGGTACATAGTTAGAAATACTAGAGGTGTAACAGGCTTTGTAGGTTCAGGAACAGACCCTATACCTCTTACTGAACAAGAAATAAGACAAATGGGATTCGAAATACCAAGTGTAAATGTGGATTATGTAGAAGGAGATTCTGTATCAATTACAGGAGGTTCATTTGATGGTTTTGTAGGAACAGTACAAGAAATTAACAAAGACAAGCATAAGGTAAAAGTATTAGTTTCTATGTTTGGTAGAGAAACTCCAATAGAGGTTGATTTTTCACAAATTACAAAAATCGTTTAATAAAAAGTTCAAAGTTGGAAATTAGAAGTTCAAAGTTATATATTAAAAATTTAAAATATTAAATCTTTATATTAGCCTTTAAGCTCTAATCACCAAACTTTAACTTTAAATTAATAAATATTCTATAATTATTAGATGTAATATACATCAAAACTTAAAGGAGGTGCAATAAAATGGCAGAGAAAGAAATTAGTAATGTAATAAAATTACAAATTGAAGCAGGAAAAGCTACTCCAGCTCCACCAGTTGGACCAGCATTAGGATCAAGCGGTGTAAACATTATGCAATTCGTTAAAGAATTCAATGATAGAACTGCAAGCCAAGCTGGAATGACAATACCAGTAGTTATAACAGTATATAAAGATAAATCATTTACTTTTATAACAAAAGTACCACCAGTAGCAGGTTTAATTAAAAAAGCGATAAAACTACAAAAAGGTTCTGGAAAACCAAATAGGGATAAAGTAGGAACTATTACAAAGGCACAAGTAGAAGAAATCGCTAAAGAAAAAATGCCAGACTTAAATGCAGCATCATTAGAAGCAGCAATGAGTATGGTAGCAGGAACTGCAAGATCTATGGGTGTTGTAGTTGTTGACTAATAAAAAATATTATGGGAGAAACTAAATAAAAAAGTTTCGTTAATACCAAAGGAGGAAAGAAAATGGGAAAAAGATTCGAAGAATCTTCAAAGTTAGTTGATAAAAACAAACTTTATAGTGTAAAAGAAGCACTAGAATTAATCGAAAAAATGCCAAAAGCAAAATTCGATGAAACAGTTGAATTACACGTTAAACTAGGTGTAGATTCAAAACATGCTGACCAACAAGTAAGAGGTACAACAGTACTTCCAAATGGTACAGGTAAAACACAAAAAGTATTAGTATTTGCCAAAGGACCAAAAGCTGACGAAGCATTAAAAGCAGGGGCAGATTTTGTTGGAGCAGAAGAATTAATACCAAAAATTGAAAAAGAAAATTGGTTTGACTATGATGTTATCGTAGCAACTCCAGACATGATGGGCGTTGTAGGTAGATTAGGTAAAGTATTAGGACCAAAAGGATTAATGCCAAACCCTAAATCAGGAACAGTAACAATGGATGTTACAAAAGCTATAAACGAAATTAAATCTGGTAAAGTAGAATACAGATTAGACAAAACAAATATTATTCATTTAGGTTTTGGAAAAGTTTCATTTGGAGTAGAAAAATTAGCAGAGAACTATGATACAATTATGAATGCTATCATAAAAGCAAAACCAGCAGCTGCAAAAGGACAATACATTAGAAGTGTTGCTATTTCTACAACAATGGGACCTGGAATGTATATTGATCAAAAATAATTATAGTAGCCAAAGAAAGTAGGCAAATAAAATAAGTCCTACCGAGGCAAATAGAGAATCGGAAAATAAAATCCAATCTTTATATGCCTTGAATGGCTATAAGATTGGATTTTTAAAATTAGAAATAAATAAGTTAAAAGCTGAACTAAAATTCAGTTTTCGAACTTAACATTCTAATATCTAAAACAGGGGGTGAAATAAAAAATGGCAAGTGAAGCAATATTAAAACAAAAGGAAGAAGAAGTAAGTTCTTTAGCAGAAAAAATAAAAAATGCTAAATTTGTATTATTAACAGATTATAGAGGAATTTCTGTAGGAGAAGTTACTGAATTAAGAAATACATTAAGAAATGCAAACTCAGAATATAAAGTTATAAAAAATAACATTATAAAAAGAGCATTAGATGCAAATGGAGAAAGTGGATTAGACGAAGTTCTAGAAGGACCAACTGCAGTTGTTATGACTGAAGGAGATTATTTAGAACCATTAAAAGCAATCTATAAATTCTCAAAAGATAATGAATTTTATAAAATTAAAGGTGGTATAATTGAAGGTAAAATAGTTTCAACAGAAGAACTAATTACTTTAGCAAAATTACCATCAAGACAAGAATTACTTGGTATGCTTGCTGGTGGATTACTTGGAACTATTTCAAAATTCGCTGTTGCAATTGACCAAGTACGTATGCAAAAAGAAAATGCATAAGACAAAAACAAATTATAAACTTCGTCTAACATCGTTAGTCATCGCATAAAAAATCCTCGACGTACAACATGTACGCCTCCGGTTTTTTAGCTCGACTGCCTTGTTATACTTGTTTCTAATTCGTTTTAGAAAATTATAAAAAAAGAAAATTATTAATATTAAAAAAATGGGAGGAAATAAAAATGATAGAAGAATTATTAGAAAAAATTGACAGCTTAACAGTAGCTGAACTTGCTGAATTAGTAAAAGCAATAGAAGAAAAATATGGAGTATCTGCAGTAGCAGCAGCTGCACCAGCAGCTGGAGGAGCTGCAGCAGCTGAAGAAGAAAAAACATCTTTTGATGTTGTACTAAAAGACGCTGGAGCAAATAAAATCCAAGTAATTAAAGTAGTTAGAGATGCTACAGGATTAGGATTAAAAGAAGCTAAAGAATTAGTAGACGGAGCACCAAAAACAGTTAAAGAAGGAGCTTCTAAAGACGAAGCAGAAGAATTAAAAGCAAAATTAACAGAAGTTGGAGCAGTTGTAGAATTAGCTTAGTTAATTGTTTATTAACAAAATATAATAAAAAGAAAAGCATAAAATATTATTATGCTTTTCTTTTTGCATTAAAAAATATAGTAAAAAATTATAAAAAGTACAGTAGAATAATTGAAAAAAAATCTTTAAAATGTTATACTTAAGTTACAAGGTTAGACAACAAATGATAAAATTAGTCACGAAAGGAGAAAAAATATGAAACAAAGATGTAATAATGAAAAAGCAATAACACTAATTGCTTTAGTTGTAACAGTAATTGTTCTAATTATTTTAGGTGGCATTAGTATACATTTAATATTAGGTAATAATGGCGTTATTACTAAAGCAGAAGATGCAAAAGAACAACACAAGATAGCAGAACTAGAGGAAAGATTAGAACTAGACAAAGGGCCAGTTTCTATACAAAATCGTGGAGAGGTTCAACTTTCAAAATATATAGATTATATAAAAGGAAAAGAAAATCTTACAGATAGTGATTTTGAAAGAATAGATTCAAAAAACTATTATGTAACATTGGAAGATGATTATGTATTTCTATTAGAAGAGTTGGATAACCAAGATGTAAAAATTACATATAAAGGAACTGCAAATAGAATAGGTCCAGCAATAGCAAAAGTAACTGGAATAAGTACAAGCAACTCAATTTCAGTAACTACAGTTGCTACAAGAGCAGATGGAGGAACATATAAATTTTATATTAAAAGAGAAAAATCAGATGAATATGGAAGTGCAGTCGGAAGCAATAAAACCGGAGAATATACATTTTCAAATTTAGAGCAAAACCATATATTCTATATACAAGTAGAGTTAACAACAGAAAATGGAACAGCAACTAAGGAAATAAGTATAACAACAAAAACAATAGAAGCATTAACGCAAGACAATGTAACATTTGTATCAACACCTTCAGGAGATTGGACAAATGGAAAAGTAACAACAACAATGACAGTTCATACAAATGAATATATAGTACAATATAGTAAAGACTTAGTAAATTGGAATGTATATGCAACAGGACAAAAAATTGAGTCAACTAAAAATGAAAATATATATGTAAGACTAACAGACGGAAAAAATGTTGGAGAATATGCAACACATATAATAGATAATATTGATACAGATAAACCACAAAATGCAGTAGTAACATTTACATCAGGTGCAGGGGAAATTTCTACAACTGGAACTGCAACAGTAACAGCAACTATAAAACATATAGACCAATTAAGTGGTGTTCAAATAGATGATTGTAAATGGGTATTAACGAATTCAGCCAGTGCATTAGGTGAAAACGCAAGTAGTTATACAGGAACATTTACTAGCAACAATCAACAAATAAGCTTTAAAGTTAGTGCAGAAGGTAGTTATTATGTACATGTACTAACAGTAGATAAAGCAGGAAATAAGAAGGAAACAATAAGTAGCCCAGTAAAAATGACAGCAAATAAACACGTACATACAGGTTCAAGCTCAACAGGTGGAGGTTGCTATACAAGTCCAGTATACCATACACATACAGGTAGCAGTAGTTCAGGTGGAGGATGCTACACAGTAGCAGTATACCATACACATAGTGGAAGCCCTACAACAGGAGGAGGTTGCTATACAACAGCAATAACACATACACATACAGATGCTTGCTATAATTTAGGAACATGTAACAAAACTACAGGAGATTATGGATATATTACAGGTAGACAAGCTTGTGGATGGTGTGGAAATCCTGATAGCGTTTGTAAACGTAGCTTTAAAGTATATCATAGCGCATGTGGAAGTGCAACAGAGTGGAGAGAAGATTGGGCATGTGGAAATAGTTCATGTGGTTACTCAATACAAAAAAGATATCAAGGTACACATACTTATAGAAAATCTTTAAAATGTACAATAGCAGAAGGAATAACAGGATATAGTTTAGGATGTGGAAAAGATACAACAACAGTAGAAAGTTATGATTTAGGATGTGGATTGTCAGACACAACTCCAATAAGTTATAATCTAGGTTGTGGTTATGAAGTTAATCAAATTACATCATACACAATTAGCTATTAAAATAAATGAAACAAAAGTGGTACTTTAAAAAGTACTGCTTTTGTTTTGAACAAAAAATAAGAAAGATAATACTTTAAAAAATAGTAATATAGACCAAATGGTCAAAAGCCTTGCAATTTAGAAAAATAAATCGTAAAATTATACTGTTTTTAATTGACTTTACATACTATAAGTTATAAAATATGAAAAAACAAATATATATGAATAAAGATTTTAAAGGAGATAGTTAAACGTGATAATTCTATTAGATGCAATGGGCGGAGATAATGCGCCAGATGCAAATATTAAAGGTGCGGTAAATGCAATAAAAGATATAGAAGCAGAAGTATGCTTAATAGGAAATAAAGATATTATAAATAACAAAATAAAGGAATTCTATGGAAAAGATGATATAAAAGAAATATCACCTAAATTAAGCATATATCACACAACAGAAACTATAGAAATGTGCGATATACCAACACAAGCAATTAAGAATAAAAAAGATTCTTCTATGGTAGTAGGTTTTAGACTATTAAAAGAAGGAAAGGGAGATGTATTCATTTCAGCAGGAAATTCAGGAGCACTTTTAACAGGAGCAACCTTGCTTATAGGAAGAATAAAAGGAATAGATAGACCAGCAATAGCAGGAATACTTCCTTCATATAAAGGAAGACTTATGTTAATGGATTGTGGAGCAAATACAAACTGTAAACCTATAAATTTACTTCAATTTGCACAAATGGCTACTATATACAATAGAAATACCTTTGGAATAGAGCACCCAACAGTAGGGCTATTAAATATAGGAACAGAAGAAACAAAAGGAAATGATTTAGTAAAAGAAAGTTATCAATTATTAAAAGAAAAAGCAGAAGAATTGGATATAAATTTTGTAGGGAATGTTGAAGGAAGAGATGCTTTTTCTGGTAAATTGGATATATTAATAGCAGATGGATATACTGGAAATGTATTTTTAAAAACAGTAGAGGGAGTAGGAAAGCTAGTAAAGAGAACATTATCAGAAAGCATAAAGAAAAATATATTTACAACAATAGGTGCAATACCAGCACTTCCTTCAATAAATAGCTTAAAAAAAGCTATGGACTATAAAGAATATGGTGGAGCTTTATTCTTAGGAGTAAAAAGACCAGTGGTAAAAGCACATGGAAGTAGTGATGCAAAAGTATTTGAATTTACTATAAAACAAGCAGAACAATTTGTAAAAAATAAGGCAGTAGAAAAAATGATAGAAAAATTTGAAAAATAATGCTTGACAATTATATAAACTTGTAATATTGTAAAGAAAAACTTAGGAACATTGAGAGGGGGTGTAAAGAAATGACACAAGAAGAAATATTTGAAGAAGTAAAGAAAATTATTGTAGAGCAATTAGGCGTAGCTGAAACAGCAGTTACAATGGATGCATCTTTTATAGATGATTTAGGAGCAGATTCACTAGATATAGTAGAATTAATAATGGCACTAGAAGAAGAATTTGATACAGAAATCCCAGATGCAGACGCAGAAAAAGTAGTTACAGTTGGAGATGTAGTTGATTACATAAAAGACCATGTAGAATAATTGCAAATTATAAATTGAAAGGTAAATCTACCTTTCTTTTTTAGGACATTTGGGGACGGGTCACTTTTGTCCTTTACATAATTAAGAAAACAAATATATAATAAAAACATATGAATTTTCAAAAATGCTCGTTCTAGCTAAGTAGCGCAGAAATTATAATCGAAATTTGTGGCACCCTTCCATTTAAAAAATGAACTCTTTCCACAAATTTCTCAATAATTTCTAACTCACTTACTTTCTAATAGCGCTTTTTTTCAAATTAATATGTTTTTATTTTTTTTATTCAAATTATTGCTTTATGTAAAGGACAAAAGTGACCCGTCCCCAAATGTCCTAAAAAAATTGTTGCAAATAGGCCAAAAATGTTATAAAATATAAATGTAATTAGGAGGTGAAACTATGAGTTTAGAAAAATTAGAAAATGATATAAGGTATAAGTTCAAGGATAAAAATTTACTAGTAAATGCATTAACACATACATCATATGCATTTGAAAAACATACAAAAAGTAATGAAAAATTAGAATTTTTAGGAGATAGCATATTAGAGTTTATTTCAAGTAAATACATATATGAAAATTTTCCAAACTTAAGAGAAGGAGAAATGACTAAAGTTAGAGCAACTGTTGTGTGTGAAGAAAGTTTATACAAAATAGCTAAAAGGCATAATTTTAGTGATTTCTTATATTTAGGTAAAAGTGAAAAAGCAAGTAACAAAGATGTAAGAAAAGCGATAATGGCAGATAGTGTAGAAGCAGTGATTGCAGCTTTATATTTTGATGCTGGATTAGAAGAAGCAGAAAAATTTATTGTAGAAAATTTAAAAGAAGAAATAAAACTAGCTAGCAAGCATGTTGGCGAAAAGGACTATAAAACTGTATTACAAGAAATTTTGCAAAAACATGGTGAAGTTAAAATTGAATATGACATTATAAAAGAAGAGGGACCAGACCATGACAAAACTTTTACAGCGCAAATTAAATATAATGGTCAAATACTAACAACAGGAGTAGGAAAAACAAAAAAATCTGCTCAAATGGAAGCTGCTAAAAAAGCAATAGAGGAGATAAAAAGCATAGAAGAGGAGGGGAAATAGATGAAAAAGGAATATATTATACCAATATTTGTACCTCATTTAGGTTGCCCTAATAAATGCGTATTTTGCAATCAAACTAAAATAACAGGAAAGCAAAAACAAGTTACAGCAGAAGAGGCAAGAAAAATTATAGATGAATACTTGTCAAACTTTAAGGATAAAGAAAATAAAGTAGAAATTGCATTTTTTGGTGGCAGCTTTACAGCAATAGACGAAAATATTCAAAATGAACTTTTAGAAGTAGCATATGAATATGTAAAAAAAGGTTTAGCCGATAGCATTCGAATATCTACAAGACCAGATTATATTACAAAAGATATTTTAAAAAGACTAAAAAAATACAAAGTAAAAACAATTGAGCTTGGAGTTCAGTCTACAAATAATTATGTATTAGCGAGGGCTCAAAGAGGACACACTTTTGAAGATATAAAAAAAGCATCTAAACTAATTAGATTTTATGGATTTAATTTAGGGCATCAAATGATGGTGGGGTTGCCAGAAAGCACAGCTTTAGATGAAGTAAATACAGCAAAAGACCTAATAAAATTAAAACCAAAAATAGTTAGAATTTATCCTGTTTTAGTAATTAAGGATACACAATTAGAAGAAGATTATAGAAACGGAGAATATGAACCATTATCTGTAACTCAAGCAGTAGAAAGATGTGCAGAAATTGCAGATATGTTTAATAAAAAGAAAATAAGCATCATAAGGATAGGTCTTCAAAATACGGATGAAATAACAGACCCAGAAAAAGAAACAAGCCAAGTAGTAGCAGGCCCATATCACCCAGCATTTAGACAATTGGTAGAAGGAAGACTTTGGTATAATGCAATTGTTTCTCAAATAAAAAAATGTAATACAAAGGTAAAAGTCGTAGAAATAAAAGCAAATCCAGAAGATGTAAATAATATAATAGGTCATAAAAAAGAAAATATAAAAAAATTGAATGACATATATGAAGTAGATATTGTACTAAAAACGGATGAGAATATAAAAAATGGAAAATTTGAAATAAGTGTAGAAAAGACATATGATGATTTTTTAGAAGAAAATATAAAAATGAAAGAAACAATAAAAGAATAAAATACAATAAAAAAGCGCATAATTCATAAAAAGGAAAGTTTTTGCAGAAAAATTTTTTTGATGCAAAAGAAAGGAATAGAACTTTTTATGGATTATAAAGAAGTAAGAAAGAAGTTACCGCTAAAAAAGCACGCCTATGAAATATTTTTGTTAATAGTAGGATGTTTTATAATGGCTGGTGGAACTTCTTTTTTCTTGCTACCAAATCAATTATCTTCAGGAGGATTTTCAGGAATAGCCACAATCACATACTACTTATTAAATATTCCACTTGGAACAACAATATTTTTATTAAACATTCCATTGTTTATTATAAGTTTTTTTAGAATAGGAAAAAACTTTTTTGTAAAATCATTAGTAGGCACGGCTGTACTTTCAATTTTTATAGATATATTAGACAAATTTCCACCAATAACACAAGATAGATTTTTAGCGTGTATATATGGAGGAATAGCAATGGGAATAGGTACGGCGCTTGTGCTAAAAGCTAATTCTTCTACAGGTGGTACAGATTTATTAACATATATAATAAAATCATACAAATCACATTATAGGACAAGTTCATTAATAGTTGGAATAGATGTAATTATAGTAGCTTTAAATGTTATATTTTTTCATAATATAGAAATAGGTTTATATTCAGGAATAACAATTTACTTAATGGGAAAAATGATAGACATTATTTTTGAGGGTGTTAATTTTACAAAAATGCTGTTTATTATATCTGATAAATATGAAGAAATAGCAAGAAAAGTAGGAGAAGAAATAGACAGAGGAAGTACAGGAATATATTCTAAAGGAATGTACACAAATGAAGACAAGGTGACTTTGCTTTGCGTAGGTTCAAGAAATGAGATAGCAAAAATAAAGCAAATAGCAGTTAAAATAGACAAAAAGGCATTTATTATAATAACAAATGCAAGAGAAACTTGGGGAAAAGGCTTTAATTCAAGATGAAAGGACATTTGGGGACGGGTCAATTTTGTCCTTTACATAATTAAGAAAATAAATATATAATAAAAACATATGAATTTTCAAAAAATGCTCGCTCAAGCTAAGTAGCGCAGAAATTATAATCGAAATTTGTGGAATCCTTCCATTTAAAAAATGAACTCTTTCCACAAATTTCGATTATAATTTCTAACTCACTTACTCTCTAATACCGCTTTTTTTCAAATTAATATGTTTTTATTGTATTAATGTAATTCTAAACTAATAGGGACAGTCCCTATTAGTTTAGAAACTTTATGTAAAGGACAAAATTGACCCGTCCCCAAATGTCCTCTTGAAAGTAGTTATAATGTGTGATAAAATGACCCTATATATAATAAAGAGGAAAAGAAAATGAGTTTAAGATTAATTTGTGGTAGAGCTGGAACTGGAAAAAGTGAATTTTGTTACGAAGAAATAAAAAATAATATTAATAATGGGAGCAAAATATATGTTATAACTCCCGAACAATATTCATTTACAGCAGAAAAAAAATTATTAGAAAAATTAGAACAAAAAAGTACTATAAAAGCAGAGGTACTTTCTTTTGCACGTATGGCTTATAGAGTTTTAGGAGAAGTTGGAGGAATTACTAAAAAAAATCTTTCTAAAGCAGGACGAGCTATGCTTATTTATGATGTGTTAGAAAATCAAAAAAACAACCTTACTTTTCTGGGTAAAACATCTCAAAATGTAGAATTAATCCAAACTCAATTAACTGAACTTAAAAAGCATACAGTATCTTTAGATATTTTAAAAAAGACAAATGAAGAGCTAGAAAATAGATATTTACAAGAAAAATTAAAAGACATTATTACAATATATGAAAAACAAGAAGAAAAATTAAAAGGTAAATATATAGAGGAAACAGATAGTCTAGACATTTTAGCCCAAAAGCTAGAAGAAAGTAATCTGTTTAAAAATGATATATTTTATATAGATGAATTTAGTGGATTTACAAAACAAGAATACAGAGTAATAGGCGAGCTACTAAAAGTTGCAAAACAAGTAAATGTAACGATTACTACAGACAATTTAGATATGCAAACAAACATGGAAAAAGACATTTTTCATCCAAATAAACAAACAGCAGATAAACTATTATTTATAGCAAGAGAAAATGAAATAGAATGTGAAAAAACAGTATTTTTAAATACACCATATAGATTTGAAAATAAAGAACTATTACATTTAGAACAAAATATTCAAGCAATACCATACCAAAATTATAATGGAGAAGTAAACAGTATATCAATATTTTTAGCAAAAAATCCATATTCAGAAATAGAAGAAGTAGCAAAGCAAATAATAAAATTGGTAAAACAAAATAATTATAGATACAAAGACATTATTGTAATGACAAAACAAGTGGAAATATATTCAAGTTTGTGTAAAGCGATATTTGCATCTTATAACATACCTCTTTTTATGGACGAGAAGAAGGAATTAAGCCAAAATGAGTTTGCAAAGTATATATTAGCTATCCTAGAAGTGTATTCAAGTAATTGGGCATATGAAGCGGTAATAGAGTATATAAAAACAGGATTTACAGATATAGATGAAAACGAAATATATGAATTTGAAAACTATACAAAAAAATGGGGAATAAAAGGTTCAAAATGGTATAAAAATGAATGGAACTTTGGAGAAGATACAGAAGATAAAAAGCAAATAGCCCAAAGAATGAGAATAATTAGAAATAAAGTAGTTGAACCTTTAGTTAAATTAAAAGAAAATTTAAGTCAAATAAAAACTGTAGAGCAAATGAATATTAGGCTATATGAGTTTTTAGAGCAAAATAATATTAGAGAAAAAATAGAGTTAAAACAAAATAAATTAGAAGAAGAAGGAAAATTAGATTTAGCAAAAGAACAAGAATTAGCATGGAATGTGGTAATTTCTGTATTAGAAGAAATGGGAGAACTATTTGAAAGTGAAAAAGTTTCATTTGAAAAATATAGAGAGTTGCTAAAAATGGGATTATCTCAAACAGGACTTGGAAGAATTCCGCAATCACAAGATCAAGTTATAGTAGGAGATTTAGACAGAACAAGAACACATGAAATAAAAGCAGTATTTATAGTTGGTGTAAATGATGGAGTATTTCCTACAATACAAAAACAAGAAGGCTTTTTAAATGACAAAGACAGAGACAATTTAAAAGAAAAAGGAATTGAACTTGCAAAAGGAACCATTGAAAATTTATATCAAGACAATTTAAACATATATAAAGCATTAACAATAGCGAAGGAAAAACTTTTCTTTTCTTACCCATCTTCAGATAGCGAAGGTACAGCATTAAGACCTTCTACATATATTACTAAATTAAAAAAAATATTTGTAAATTTAAAAGAAGATAGTGAGCTTGTAGAAAAAAAATTTACAATAGTAAATGAAAGCAATACTTTTGAAGAATTAATAGAAAAGATAAGACAAAATGGAGAGAAAAATTTGCCAGACTATTGGAAGGCAGTAGAAAAATACTTTGAAGAAAGTACTACTTGGAAGCAAAAACTAGCAAAAGCAAAAGAAGCATTAAACAACAAAAATAGTACAGAAAAAATAACAAAAGAAAATATAAATAAATTATATGGAAATACATTAGTAACAAGTATATCTAAACTAGAAAAATATAAATCTTGTCCATTTTCTTATTATTTAGAGTATGGCTTAAAATTAAAAAAGCCAGAAGAATATAAACTACAATCAATAGACACAGGAACTTTCATGCATGAAGTAATAGATTCATTTTTTCATACAATAAGAGAAAAAGAATTAGACGTAAAAAGCTTAGAAGAAGAACAGATAAAAAGCATAATAGAGAAAATTATAGAAGAAAAATTAAGTTTTGCAAAATACTATATTTTTGGAAGTAGTGACAAATTTAAAATATTAACATTAAAATTAAAAAGAGTTATTTTTACATCTATGAAATACATTATAAATGAACTAAAAGATAGTGATTTTCAAGTATTTGCAAACGAGTTAGAGTTCAAAAAAGGAAAAGAATATAGTCCTATAACAATTCCATTAGAAGATGGCAAAAAAGTAGAAATAACAGGGAAAATAGATAGAGTAGATTTAGCCAAAACCGAAAATGGAAAATATCTTCGAATAATAGATTATAAATCTTCTGTAAAAAACATAGATTTAAACCAAGTAGTAGCAGGAATACAAATACAGCTATTAACTTATTTAGATGCAGCATGTGAAATAGAAGATGTAATGCCAGCAGGGGTGCTATATTATAATTTAATAGATCCTATTTTAAAAGTAGATAAAAAGATAGATAAAGAGCAAATAGAAGAAGAACTAAAAAAACAATTTAAAATGAATGGATTTGTTTTAGCAGATATAAATATTGTTAAAATGATGGATAAGTCTTTAGAGGCAGGATATTCTAAAGTCGTTCCAGTATATTTAGACAAAGAAGGAAATATAAATAAGTCAAGATCTAATACTATAACAAAAGAACAATTTGAAGACTTAAGAAAATACACTAAAGACATAATAAAACAAATTTCAAAGGAAATTTTAAGTGGAAATATAGAAATAAAACCATACTATCAAAAGAAAAATAAAAAAACACCATGCGATTATTGTGAATATAAACAAATTTGCAATTTTAAAGAAAATAATAATTGTTCTTATAGGTATATTGAAAATCTAAAAAAAGAGGAAATTTTAGAAAGTATTAGAGAGGAAAAAGAGGAATGATAGATTTATCAAATGATACAATGAAGCATGTAAAGAAGCGGAGATGTAGAATATCTACAATTTAGAAAATTGCTAGAATATGAAGATAAAATTACACATTGTTATACTTTAAAAGGAAATAACAATAATTATAAGGAAGTAATAGGAGATAACTATTCTTCCTTATATAAAGCACTAAATTTAAATGAAGACGGATTTACTAAAATAGAACATCAAGCACATAGTGATATAGTGGAATGTGTAAAAGAAAAAGGAGAAATTCATACTAATATAGATGGATTAATAACAGACAAAAGTGGAATTTCTTTATCACTTCGTTTTGCAGACTGCACACCAATTTTTTTATATGATAAAGTAAAAAATGTAATAGGAAATATACATTCAGGTTGGCGTGGAACAGTGCAAAAAATAGGACAAAAAGGTGTAGAAAAAATGATAGAAGAGTATGGCTCTAATCCAAAAGATATAATAGCATGTATAGGTCCAGCAATAGGAAAATGTCATTTTGAAGTAAGTGAAGATGTAAAGGAGATTTTTAAAGAAACATTTTCATATTTAGCAAGTCCAGAAAAATTTATACAAAAAGGAAAAGAAGAAGGAAAATATTTTATAGACACTAATTACATTAATGAAAAATTGTTAGAAGAAATAGGTTTAAAAAAAGAAAACATTGCGCAAAGCAACATTTGTACAGTATGTAATAAATATTATATACATTCATATAGAGCAGAAAAGGAACTATCTGGAAGAAACACCTCAATAATTGAATTAAAATAAATGGAAAAAATTTACAAAAAATATAGACAAAACGATTGACATAATATATAATGTTTCTACCTTTTACATAAGGTAGAAAGGGGGTTTATTTCATGAATGGAATACAAAAGACAATTGCCTTATTTATTATATTATTAATACTAAAACAATTAGATAAATAAGGAAAAAACCTAGTGACCTTAACACTAGGTTTTTTTACTATTTCATGAATGACTTTTTTAGTAATTTTCATTACTAGAATTATATTAACATATCTTTTTAACAATGTCAATGAAACAATTGAAAAAACATAACAAATATGATAATATTAAACTTAGAAAAGAGGAAAAAATGAAAGAACAAAAATATATTATAAAAAATTGCAATACCTTTGAATTAAAAGACATTTTTGAATGTGGACAATGTTTTCGTTTTAATAAGCAAGAAGATGAAAGCTACACAGGAGTAGTAGGAAACAACGTAATAAACGTAAAAAAAGTAGATAATGAAGTTCATATAAAATCAGTAGGACAAGACAATTTAGAAGAATTAGTTGTAAATTATTTTGATTTAAATAGAAATTATGAACAAATAAAAGATAAGCTTTCTAAAATAGATGAAAATATGCAAAAAAGCATTTCTTATGGAAAAGGAATACGAATTCTAAATCAAGACTTATGGGAAACTATAATATCATTTATAATATCTGCAAACAATAATATTCCAAGAATAAAAGGCATAATAGACAGAATGTCAGAAAGATATGGAAAGAAAATTATATTTGAAGGAAAAGAGTATTATACTTTCCCAACAATAGATGAACTTTCAAAAGCAAGTGTAGAAGATTTAAGAGCATTAGGTTTAGGATTTAGAGATGTTAGAGTATATGAAACTACTAAAATAATAAAAAATAAAGAAATAGATTTAGAACAATTAAAAAATGAGAAAGACTTTAACAAAGTAAGGAACACACTACTTACACTTCCAGGGGTAGGGCCAAAAGTAGCAGATTGCATATTACTATTTTCTACATTAAAAAGATGGGAAGCCTTCCCAATAGATGTATGGGTAAGAAGAGTTATGAACGAACTATACATTAAAAATCCAGATGAAACAAAAGTAAAAAAAGAAGAAATAGAAAAAATTGCTTATGAGAAATTTGGAAATTTAGCAGGAATAGCACAGCAATATTTGTTTTACTGGAAAAGAGAAGCATAAGGAAATTTGAAGTTTTTAGTGTAGATAAATGCTGAAAAAAATTATGCTTTTAGGAAAGGAATATGATAAAAAATGATAATACCAGAAAAACTAAAAAAAGGTGATACTATAGGAATTGTTGCACCATCTAATCCAATAACTGAAGAAAGCCTAGAAGATATAAATAATTCAATTATGCTTATGGAAAGCTCAGGATTTAAAATAGAATTTGGGAAATATGTATTTGATAATTCATTAGGTTATGGAGCAAGTGCAACAAAAAAAGCAGAAGATATAAATAACATGTTTAAAAACAAAGAAATAAAAGCGATATTTTGTGCATCTGGTGGGGAAAATTCAAATTCTACATTTGAGTATTTAAATTATGAAGCAATAAAAAATAACCCTAAAATATTATGTGGGTTTAGTGATTCAACATCAATTACAAATATAATAACAAAAGAAACAGGACTTATTACATTTAATGGCCCAACATTTAAAGCATTGACATCATGGGATACAGAATATGGGTATAAGCAGGTAATAAAAAGATTTGTAGAAGGAAGTTTAGAGTTAGCAGAAGAAAATGAAGAATTTATAACAATAAAAGAGGGAATAGCAGAAGGAGAATTAATAGGCGGAAATTTGAATTTAACAACTAATATGGTATGTGGCAAATATAGTTTGAATTTTGAAGGCAAAATATTATTTATAGAGGAGCTAGCACTTGAAAGCAATCCCGCAGCGGTAAGTAAATATCTTTATAAAATGAAACAAAATAATGTTTTTAAACAAATAAAAGGGTTATGGATTGGAAATTATGAAGGAAAAGTCAGTCTGGAAAAAATAGTATTAGACGTTTTAGAAGATGAAGAAATAAATTTTCCAATTATAAAATCAAACAATTTTGGGCATATAGATAAAAAACAAGTCATACCAATTGGAACAAAAGCTAGAATAGATACAACAAAAGATATAAAAATAGAATTATTAGAAAAATGTGTTAAATAAGGAGCAAAAATGTACGATAATTGGGAAGAATTAGAACAATCAATAGTCAATTGTAATAAATGTAAATTATGCACAAATAGAACTAACATAGTATTTGGAGTAGGCAATAAAGAAGCGAATATAATGATGATAGGCGAAGGACCAGGGGCAGACGAAGATAAACAAGGAGAGCCATTTGTAGGAAAAGCAGGTCAACTTATGAACAAAGCATTAGCAGGACTAGGAATAAAAAGAGAAGAACTATATATTGCCAACATAGTAAAATGTAGACCACCATCAAATAGAGTTCCAGAGCAAGATGAAGCAGAAGCATGCTTAAATTATTTACGAAATCAAGTAATATTAGTAAAGCCTAAAATTATAGTATTATTAGGCTCAACAGCTTTAAAAAATATTTTAGGGAAAGAACATTCAATAACAGCAATGCGCGGAAAATGGATAGAGCAAAAAGGAATATATTATATGCCAACATGGCATCCAGCAGCACTTTTAAGAGATGAGAACAAAAAAATAGAATTTTGGAATGACTTAAAAGAAGTTATAAAAAAGAAAAAAGAAGTATTGACACTGGCGTGAACGAATGCTAAAATTAATTTGCAAATAAGTTACTTGCAAGTAATACAAAAGTAACTTATAAAATGTGAATAAAACTTATGAAAAAAGGAAAAAATAGAACTAAGAAAGTCAGATGTCGGAAAGATGATTGATGTAGGAACTTGAGAGGGGCATATAGTAATGAAAAAAACAAAAGAAAATATAGAAAAAATGAAACGTGAAAGCCTTGAGGCTGTACACACACACACACACACACAAGTAGTTTTAGTGAACAAATAAAAAGTAAGAAAGCTATGACTCTAGTAGCATTAGTGGTTACCGTTATTGTCTTAATTTTGCTTGCAGGAGTAAGTATAAATTTAGTAATAGGAAACAATGGAATAATGCAAAAGGCTGCAAAAGGTAGAGAAGATTATAAAGTTGCAGCAATAAATGAGCAATTAGATTTAAATAAAATAGAAGATTATATAGAAGATGGTGCAAATGGAATAGTACTAATAGAAAGTGTAAAAGGCGGAAATTATTTTGAGGCGCCAACAACAGTAAAAGATACAAATGGAAATTTAATCAAAGTGCCACAAGGTTTCAAAATAGCTCAAGACAGTGGACTAAATGTAACAGAAGGTATAGTAATAGAAGATAATGATGTAATTGAAGGAATTGGAAACAATAGGGGAAACCAATATGTATGGGTTCCAGTTGGAAATGATATAAAGAAGAGTGACGGAACAACTGTCAATATCACACTTGGAAGATATGAATTTGCATCAAATGGAACACCAACATTAAAACAAGATGCAGTAAACTATACACAAGAGATTGAAGTAACATATGATAGTTATAAATATAAGGAGTTGACAATATCAAGAGCTGGAACAGTTGATTCTAATAATAGACTAAATGATACAAATACAACAGCATTAAATTTAAAAGGTTTTATAGATAGTGTAAAAGAAAATGGAGGATATTATATAGCACGTTATGAAGCAAGTTACGGAGTAGATGGAAAAGCAAATTCAAAAGTTTCAGATAGTTATACTACATCAAAATCAACACCAAATAAAGAAGGACAATTATGGAACTGTATAACCCAAATAGATGCGGCAACAGCGAGTAGAAATTTATATACAACTATAAGTTCAGATTTAATAAATAGTTATGCTTGGGATACAGCAATAGTATATATACAAAACTTTTCAGGAGATGCAGATTATTCAAAACAAAATGGGCGAAGCATAAATACCGCATTAACAAATACAGGAGCTAACAGTGATGAAAAATGCAAAATAAATGATATGGCATCAAATAATTTGGAATTGACTACAGAATACTGTACTTACGTGGATAGCGGTATTAATTATCCTTGTACTTGTAGAGGAGGCATTTATAACAACTACAGTGTTTTCACTGATTTCAGAACCCACATCATTAATAAGAGCGACGACCACATCTTATCTTTTAGGTCCACACTTTATATGTAACATGAAAGAAGAAATCAAAGATCAAAAAACAAAAAAACATATGAGTTTGAAAATTCATATGTTTTTATTTTTGCATTAAACTAAAAGGGACCGTCCCCAATAGTTTAGAGGAACTTTATGTAAAGGACAAAAGTGACCCGTCCCCAAATGTCCTTTATTGTGAAATTTTTTGAAATTCAGGTTCTTTTCCAAACAATTTATTAAGTTTAGAAATAAGAATTTGAACAACACTTCTTTTATAAGGCACTAAAGATACACTGCTAGTAATATTTTCATATATTTCATCTAATTTCGACATTAAATAAATATAATAATCATTGAAATAAGAATAATTATCAGTAGTTCCTAGCAAATCTTTATAACAATAAAGTTTTTTTCTAAAATCTTCAATATCTTGCACAGAATATAAATTCTGCAAACTTTTATTAAAATAAGAGGTGAAAATTCTATTTTGTGTTTTAATAAAAGTATCTTGAATTACTTTTTTACATATTCCAATTTGGCTAGAAGCTTTTGCAACTTCTTTTTCATTTAACTCTTCTTTTTGAAGGCGAGAAGTAGTAATAATAATTTTTTCTTCAGCTTTTAAAATTTTGTCAAATCCCTTTTCTACTTGGCGAAAAGTGGAATCGGAAGTTAAACGAATAAAAGCATTTTTAAATCTATCGTTACTATAAAGAGTGCTGTCAAATAATACAACTTCTCCTACAACATAAGCCATTTGACTAATTAAATTGCAAAGAAGAGGGTAATAAGAAGGTGTAGAAGTAGAAAATTCAATTCCATAATATTTAACAACTTCCTCCTCTTTTTTTAATATTTTAGAAGCAATAAGCTGTACAGCAGCTTCATTTAAAGCCATTCCATGAATTTTAATTCCAGTAAAATCACATAAGCCTAGACGGTATAAGTTTCCTTTTTCGTCTTTAATTTCTTGGAAATGATGTATAAATTCATGAATTGTTAATTCCTTCATTTCTTCAATAGAAAGTCCTTGTTTAAAATAAATACTAGAATTTTTATAAAAATAATTTGCTTCAGACATTCCTTCTGGAATATCAGCAATATACATATTTAAGCTGGCTATTGTGCAAAATAAGTCAGCATAATTAAAGTGAGAAAATGGGAAAAAGGCAATAAATTTCTCGGCAACAAACTTAGCCACTAAAGTAGTGCTAAGTACATCTAATTGTTTTATAACTTTTATTCCGTCTTTTTTTAGCTCGTTTTCTATATTCATAATTCTTCATTTTCTCCTCAGATTATTACTATATAGATATTATAAAGCAAATAATTAAAAGAGTGAATAACAGATGTATTAAAATTATATTACAATTGAATTACAAAAGGAAACATAAATTAAAAATTTGGAAAATATTATAGTAGTTTTTGAAATTAGTGGTATAATATAAAAGAAAAAATAACAAAGAAGGGAAGTAGAAAAATATGCAAAAAGGAAAAGTAGTTTTAGTAGGTACAGGTTTTGTAGGAATGAGTATGGCATATTCCATGCTAAACAGAGGAGGAATAGAAGAACTTGTACTAATAGATATTGACAAAGAAAAAACAATAGGGGAAGAAATGGACTTATCACATGGACTTCCATTTGCTCCACAAAAAATGGTTATAAAAGCAGGAGATTATGATGAATGTAAAGATGCTGAAATAGTAGTAATTACAGCAGGTGTGGCTCAAAAACAAGGAGGACAAACAAGACTAGAATTAGCGGAGGTAAATACAAAAATTGTAAAGCAAATTACACAAAATATAATGGCAAGTGGATTTAATGGAATTATTATAGTAGCCAGCAATCCAGTAGATTTAATGGCATATGTGGTATATAAAGTTTCAGGATTACCAAAAAATAAAGTAATAGGTTCAGGAACAGTATTAGATACAGCAAGACTTCGTTATATGGTAGCAGATTATTTACAAGTATCTAGCAAAAATGTGCATGCATATATAATGGGAGAACATGGAGATTCATCATTTGTTCTATGGAAACATGCATATGTAGGCTGTAAAAGTATAATGGATATAATGAAAGACGGAAATCATCCAATGGAAGATTTAAACAAAATACACCAAAACGTAATAAATGCTGCATATGAAATAATAGAAAAGAAAAAAGCAACTTACTATGGAATAGGAATGTCTTTAAATAGATTAGTAAGAGCTGTATTAGATAATGAAAATGCAGTGCTTACAGTATCAACATATCTAGAAAATGGAAAATATGGACAAGATGACATATATATAGGAGTTCCAGCAATAATAAACGAAAATGGAGTACGAGAACTTTTAGAACTAGATTTAAACAAAGAAGAGCAAGAAAAGTTAGATAATAGCTGCAAAATAATAAAACAAATGAGAGCAGACTCAATTGAAAAAATAATTAATGAATAAAAACAATTTTACTTAGCGAAAATCACTTAAAAAATTAATTTGCATAAAAATAAGAAGAATTATTGTAATTTGTAAGCATATAATGTATAATACCAGAAGAATTCTAAAGTTATAATTATAATTTTAGTTACCACCAATAAAAAAGGGGTAGTATTATGAAAAAATTTTTATCAAATTACAAATCAACAATAATTCTTTTTGTTGCGCTTATTGTTGGTGCAGCCGTAGGGCTAATTTTCAAAGAAAAAGCAACAGTACTTAAGCCATTTGGCGACATCTTTTTAAATCTTTTATTAGTCATAATTGTTCCACTAATATTTTTAACAATAACTACATCAGTAGCAAAAATGAAACAACCTAAGCGTTTAGGTAAAATTATAGGAAGCATAATTGCAATGTTTGTACTTACATCTATAATAGCGGCATTAGTAGGCTTTGCAAGCACATATTTTGCAAAACTTGTAAACCCTGAAGATTCAAGCAAAATAATGGAAACTTTTAAAGATGAAGAACAAGTAGAAGAAACAGAAGAATTGACAATTGCGGAAAGAACAGTAGACCTTTTAACAGTAAACGATTTTTCTAAATTACTTTCTAGGAACAATATAATTGCATTGCTAGTATTTTCAGTAATATTTGGTATAGCAATGAATATGTCAAAAGAAAAAGCAGAGCCAGTTTTAAACTTCTTAAATTCTGCAAATGAAATAGTAAACAACATAATAAAAATAATAATGTACTATGCACCAGTTGGACTTGGCTGTTATTTTGCAACAGTAATAGGAAGCTTAGGTTCATCAATTGCCGTAGGATATTTGAAAACCTTTGTAGTATATTCAATAGTAGCAGTATTATTTTATATAATAATGTACACAATATATGCGTTTGTGGCAGGTGGAGCAAAAGGAGTAAAATCATATTGGAAAAATATAATTCCTTCAACATTAACATCACTTGCAACGTGTTCAAGTGCAGCCTGCATACCTGTTAATATAGAAGGAGCTAAAAAAATAGGGGTTCCAGCAGATATTGCAGAAACAACAATACCACTTGGAACAAGCTTTCACAAAGATGGCTCAATAATAGGCTCAGTATTTAAAATAATGTTCTTAGTATGTCTATTTGGAACAAGTGTAGCCACAGCAGGAGAAATTTTTGGAGTTTTAGGAATTGCGCTATTAGCCACACTTTTGGTAACAGCAGTGCCAATAGGTGGAGGAACAATTTCAGAAATGCTTATAATATCAATGATGGGCTATCCTGTAGCAGCACTTCCAATACTTACAATAATAGCAACAATTATAGATGCACCAGCAACAATGCTTAATGTTGTAGGAGATACAGCATCATCAATGCTAGTGGCAAGAATAGTAGACGGAAAAGACTGGATGAATAAAGAAAAAGATTTAAAAGATGAAAAAATAATGAAAGAAACAATTAAAGTTTAAAAAATGTTTTTGTAGAAAATACTACAAATGGATATTTGTGGTAGTAAGTTAAAAATAGAGAACAAAACAAAAAATGGGATAGGAAGAATATTCCATTTTTTTGTTTTTTTACAGTCAATTCATTGACTTTTTGGCTTTTTCAGTATATGATATAGATATTAAAAATATGCACTTTTTTAAAAAAAGAACATAAATGTTCAAGGAGGAAATTATGGGAGAAGTTATCGTTATTACATCTGGAAAAGGTGGCGTTGGCAAAACAACCACTACAGCAAATTTGGGTTCAGCATTGGCTTTAAAAGGTAAAAAAGTAGTATTGGTAGATACTGATATTGGACTTCGTAATTTAGATGTTGTAATGGGATTAGAAAACAGAATAGTATATGATATCGTTGACGTGGTAGAAGAAAAATGCAAATTAAGACAAGCACTAATTAAAGACAAGCGTTTTAATGAATTATTCTTACTTCCAGCAGCGCAAACAAGAGATAAAAGTGCAGTAAATGAAGAACAAATGAAAGAATTAACAAACAAATTAAAACAAGAATTTGACTACATATTAATAGACTGTCCAGCAGGTATTGAGCAAGGTTTTAAAAATGCAATAGCTGGTGCAGATAGAGCAGTTGTTGTTACAACAGCCGAAATATCTGCTATTCGTGATGCAGACAGAATTATAGGGCTATTAGAATCATCTGAAATAAAAAATCCAGAATTAGTAATTAACCGTTTACGTCCAAACATGGTAAAAAAAGGTGAAATGATGGATGTAGAAGATATAGTAGATTTATTATCTATAGATTTAATTGGTGTTGTTCCAGATGATGAATATATTATTACACAAACCAACAAGGGAGAGCCAGTTGTATCAAACCACAAAGCTCCTTCAGGGAAAGCATATACAGAAATAGCAAGAAGGATATTAGGAGAGAATATAGAGGTGTCAATTCCTGGAAGAGAGAAAGGATTTTTTGCTAAGTTAAAAAGTATTTTCTCAAAAAAATAGACAAATTTAAATAACGGAGGAAATAGGATGTTCGACAATATTATAAAATTTTTTAAAAAGTTTTCAAAAGATGAAAAAAAGGACTCAAAAGATACTGCAAAAGAAAGGCTTCATCTAGTGCTAATGCAAGATAGAGCAAATGTATCTGCAGATTTTATGGAGCTTATGAAACAAGAAATTATAGAAGTAATTAAAAAGTATATAAATGTAGATGAAAATTCTATAGATGTAAAACTTACAAACAAAGTAAACAGTGATGGAACTACAGGAGCTCCTATGCTATATGCGAATATTCCAATTCTTAATGTAAAAGATGATACTAAGCAAATTAATATAGAAAGAAAATTAGAAAAAGATGTGAGCAAGCAAGCAGATGTAAAAGAGGAAAAAGAGCAAGAAGTTAAAGAAGTACAAGAAGAAAATGCTAACGAAGATGTAGAAGTAGAAAAAGTAGAGCAAAAAGAACAAAAATCAGCAGAAAACAAAGATGCCGAAGAAAATAAAGAAGAAAATAAAACTAAAAAGGCAGAAAGCAATGAAAAAGTAAAAAAAGACGAACCAAAAATTAAAACACAAGGAGCTACACAAAAACAAGAGGGAAAAGTAGCAGGAAACAAAAACAGAAAAAAAAATAAAAAACAATAGAGGTTTTATAGATGAGAAGAAGATTCTTAAGAAATATGGAATGGGGTATTCTAATTTGTACTATTATATTAATAGCAATTGGAATGGTTGCCCTATATACTGCTACACAAGAGTCAAATGGAGATGAGCTAAAAAAACAAATAATATGGTTAATAGTAAGCATACCAATTATGATACTTGTTATTTGTATAGACTATGAGGTGATTGCAAAAATATCACCAATTTTTTATGGTATTTTTCTAATACTCTTGGTAGCTGTTTTATTTACTACTGCTGTAAATGGAGCTACAAGTTGGTTTGAAATAGGAGCATTTTCATTCCAACCTTCAGAATTTGCAAAAATATTTGTAATATTAACCTTTGCATATGTTATTACTAAAATTCAGGAAAGAGGAAAAGATGAAATAAGTAGGCCAACAAAGTTAGCACTAGCCTTATTAGTAGTTGCTGTGCCAGTACTTTTAATAATAAAACAACCAGACTATGGAACAGCGTTAGCATTTTTAGTAGCAACAGTGCTTATACTATTTTCAGCAGGAATTAAAAAAAGATATATATTTACAAGCATAATAGTTGTATTAGTTGCCGTTCCATTATTATACTTTTTTGTATTGCCAGAACACGCAAAAACAAGAATAGATGTATTTTTAAATCCGAACCTAGACCCAAGAGGGGCAGGTTACAACATAATACAATCTAAACTTGCAATAGGGTCAGGACAATTATTTGGAATGGGATTGTTAAAAGGAAATCAAACTCAATTAGGATTTTTATACCCAAAAACCACAGACTTTGTATTTGCAGTTATAGGCGAAGAAATGGGATTTGTAGTAACTGCAGGAATTGTAATATGTTATATAGTGCTAATTACAAAAGCCATTTACGTGGCTAAAACAGCCAAAGATGACTTAGGTTCATATATTGCAATGGGAATAGCAGGAATATTTTTATTTCATATGGTAGAAAACATAGGGATGACAATAGGACTATTACCAATTACGGGAGTACCACTTCCTTTTGTAAGTTATGGAGGAAGCTCACTTTTAACAAATTTAATATTAGTAGCACTATTATTAAATATTAGTGGAAGAAGACAAAAAACAATATTTGTAGAATAACGCTTTTTGTACCTGTTTTTGGGGACGGAGCAAAAAAACAGGTACAAAAAAATTGAACAAAGCAATGTCAAGGGAGAAAGCAATGTACTTAAAAGAATTAAAAATAGGAAATGTAACTTTAGAAAATAATATTATTTTAGCTCCAATGGCAGGAATTACAGATAAAGCCTTTAGAAGAGTTTGCAAAGAATATGGAGCAGGTTTAGTATGCACGGAAATGGTAAGTAGCAAAGGCTTATATTATAAAGATGATAAAACAAAATTATTATTAGATACTACAGATGAAAAAAGGCCAATATCTATGCAAATATTTGGAAGTGATGTGGAAACAATGGGATATGCCGCACAATATGTTTCAAAATTAGCAGATATTGTAGATATAAATATGGGATGTCCAGCACCAAAAGTTGTAAAAAATGGCGATGGAAGTAGATTGTTATTAGACCTAGAATTAGTAGGAAAAATAGTAAAAGAAGTAGTAGAAAAGTCAACAGTTCCAGTTACAGTAAAAATAAGAAAAGGCTGGAATAATGAAAACATAGTTGCAGTAGAAGCGGCTAAAATAATTGAAAAAATGGGAGCTTCAGCTATTATAATTCATGGAAGAACAAGGGAAGAGTATTATTCAGGCAAAGCAGATTGGGAGATTATAAAAAAAGTAAAAGAGGCAGTAAATATTCCAGTTATAGGAAATGGAGATATAAAATCAAAAGAAGATGCAGCTAAAATGTTTGAACAAACTGGAGTAGATGGAATAATGATAGGAAGAGCTGCTTTAGGAAATCCATGGATTTTTGAAGAAATAATTTCATATTTAAAAGGTGAAAATATAAGAGAAGTAGCAAGCAAAGAAAAGTTGCAAACTATGCTAAAACATATAGAGTGGGAAGTAGAAGAAAAAGAAGAAATAGTTGGAATTAAAGAACTAAGAAAACATATGTCAGCATATATAAAAAATATGCCAAATGCAGCTATGCTAAGAGAAAAGATAAATAAAATTGAAACTAAAAAAGAATTAGAAACTTGTCTAAAAGAATACTTTAATATGTAAAGAAATATAATAAAGAAGAATAGGTAAATAAATATCTATTCTTTTTTCTTTTTATATGGCTAAAGTTTTAAATGGATAGTTTGAACAATTATAAAAAGAAAATTAAAAATATTATAGAAAGAGAGAGAAAATATGAAAAGTAAAAAGCTTATAATAATTTTAATTATCGCATTTGTTATTATTTCAATTTCAATTTTTTTAATTTTAAATTATAAAAAATTAAAAGGTGGAAATACTATAGTTAACCAATCAGAGGAAAATATTATAAATTCAATTTTAAATATTAAGGCATATAGTGCAAAGTTAGACGTAACAATAGAAACTAATAAAAATAAAAACAAATATGTAATAAGCCAAAAAATAGAAAATGGAGAAGCCACACAAGAAGTATTAGAGCCGGAAAACATTGCTGGAGTAATAACAAAATATGATGGAAAAGATTTAAAAGTAATAAACAACAAATTAAATTTAGAAACAACCTTTCAAAATTGTCAGTATATTGTAGAAAATAGGCTGTGGCTAGACTCCTTTATAAAAGAATATAAAGAAAGCGAAAATAAAAAAGTAAACAGTAATAAAAAAGAAATAATATTAGAAGTAAAAAATAGTGGCAATGTATATAATACGTTAAAAAAATTATATATAGACAAACAAACAGGTAAACCTATAAAAATGGAAGTAGAAGATATTAACAAAAAAATGCTAGTCTACATATTATATACAGAGATGACAATCTCATAAATATTTATAATATTTAAAATATATCTAAAGACCTTTGATACGGAGAAATATTGGGAGTGATAGACAAATGATAATAAAAAGAGGAGATATGTTTTATGCAGATTTAAGTCCAGTTATAGGTTCAGAACAAGGTGGAGTAAGACCAGTAGTTATAATTCAAAATGATATAGGAAATAAACATAGTCCTACTGTTATTGCGGCAGCAATTACATCACAAACAGGCAAAAATAAATTGCCAACACATATAGAAATAGGAATGGAAAATAGTGGACTAAAGGCGGATTCTGTAGTTCTTGCAGAACAAATAAGAACAATAGATAAAAGTAGGCTAAAAGAAAAAATAGGGCATATTGAGGACGATGAAGTAATGAACAAAATAAACAGCGCATTAGGAGTAAGCTTTGGGTTAGAATAGTGACGCTATTTAGGCTCCATTGGGGACGTTTCCGTTTGGTTAATCTGTCCCTTTTGGTACATTAAATACAAATAAAGAGTATATATATTATTTTTATACCTTGGTTTCGCGGCCTTCCTTTTATAAAATTACTAGCATGTTGACCGATCCAATCGCACTCGCTATAGCTCGTTTGGTCGATTTACGCGGTATTGCAAATAATATATATACTCTTATTCAATTTTAATTATTATGACGCAAAAAGAAACGTCTTAAATAGTGTCACTTACCAAAAGGGACTTTCTTAACCTTTAGGAAACGTCCCCAATGAAGTGTTAGATTTTTAATTTTTTTATTATATCAATTTCGTTGTATAATTTTGCTTTTACGTTTTCTCTAGTAGCTATAGCTTCACGATATTCTGTTAAAACTTGTTGATAATTTTCAAAAGTTTCTCCAGTTTGAAATAACATTCTCATTCCTTCTCTATAATATTCTTTATCTTTATCCTTTTTAGCTTTTTGACTTTTTAAATCATATTTTTCAATTTGCTCTAAACGTTTTACTTGCTCTTTTAAATAATTTATATAGTCCATTACACAACTAATTTCGTATAAAGTATCATCTATAACAACCTTAAATAAAGCTTTTAAGGCTTTACTATTAATTTTTCCTACGTTATAGTTTTGCTTTAAAGAATCTAAAGCAACAGTTTTTATATAGTCTGTTGGTCTGGCATCATGGATAAGTTCTTTTAAAGTTTCAGAAATGTTGATGTGAGTGGTGTATTGCCTTTTTGTAACAATTGCATCATATTCATCAGCCACACGTATAATTTGAGCAACATATGGAATTTCATCTTTTGTTAAACCTTGAGGATATCCTGTTCCATTTAATGCTTCATGATGATATAAAGGACCGTCTGCATAAGGTCTTAACTTTATGTCTTTCATACACATTTCATACCCTAAAGTAGTATGAGTTTTTATTACTTCATATTCCTCATCAGTTAAGCTTCCGGGCTTATTTAAAATTTCTGGTGGAATAAATAATTTACCAATATCATGTAAATAGCCACATATAGTAGCATGTATAGTAAAAAACTTTTTACAATGCAAATATTCACATATACGACAAACTAAATTGGCAACATTTTCACTATGTCGTTTTGTAAATACATCTAGCCTTTCAAGCATAGATAACTGGTATTTCATTGTATCATCTAAATTGTAGGATTTTAGGTTTGTTGAACTGTAAAAATCTATTTTTTCATTTCTCATATGTTAGGCACCTCTTTTTATTTTTTACTAGCTAAATGATAACACAAGCAAAAATATAATGCAATAAGTAACAAAAAGAAACTTGACAAAAATATGCTAAAAATATATAATTTTAGCATATTATAGCGAAATTTATAAAAAGCAAGTAAGGGTGAAAAAAATGTATTTAAAAAGACTAGAACTACAAGGATTTAAATCTTTTGCAGATAAAACAGTGTTAGAATTCAAGCCGGGAATTACAGCTGTAATTGGACCAAATGGATCTGGAAAAAGTAACATATCAGATAGTATTAGATGGGTATTAGGAGAACAAAGCATGAAATCTCTAAGAGGTGCTACTTCTTCTGATATTATTTTTGCTGGAACACAAAATAGAAAATCATTAGGTTTTGCAGAAGCATCTATAGTAATAGACAATTCAGATGGTAAGCTTCCTATTGAATATAATGAGGTAACTGTTACAAGAAAAATTTATAGAAGCGGAGAAACAGGGTATTTTATAAATAAAACACCTTGTAGATTAAAAGATATATTAGAACTATTTATGGATACAGGTATTGGAAAAGACGGATATTCTATAATCGGACAAGGTAAAATAGATGAAATATTAAGCAACAAATCTGAAGATAGACGACGTATTTTTGAAGAGGCTGCAGGAATTGTAAAATATAGAACAAGAAAGCAAGAATCTGAGAAAAAATTAGAGCAAACTAAATTAAATTTACTTCGTATAAATGACATTTTAACTGAAATAGAAGGAAACATAGAACCACTTAAAATTCAATCTGAAAAAGCAAAGAAATTTTTAGATTTAAGAGAAGAATTAAAAGGCATTGAAGTAGGCTTATTTATATACAACATAGAAACATATAAAACAAAATTAGAAGAAATTATAAAAGATGAAGAAATATTCAAAAATCAATATGATGACGAAAATGAAAAGTTTGAAAAAGTAAAACAATTAAAAGAAGAACTAAAAGCACAAGTAGATGAAATGACAGAAAAAATAGAACAAATGCAAAATATTGGTTTTGAAAGTTCAAATAAAATTGAAAAAATTAATTCTGAAATTAATGTTATGCAAGAAAGAAAAGTAAATAATGAACAAAATGCAAAGCGTTTTGAAGAGGAAATAACAGAAATAACAGAAAAAATAGAAGAATTAGAAGAAGAGAAAAAACAAAAACAAGATAAAAAGGTAGGACTAAATCAAAATAGAGAAAAGTTTGAAAAAGAACTTGCAGAAAAACAAGCTCAGTTAGAAGAGATAACTAAAAAATTAACTTCAAAAGAATTAGAAATAGAGGCTAAAAAGCAAAAAGTTGAGCAAGATGTAGATAAAAAATATGAAGTAGCATCTGAAATTAATACACAAGATATCAATTTTGAAAACTTAGAAAAAAGGCAAAAAACTATAAAACAAGAAATTCAAACAGCAATTTCTGAATTAGATAGCACTCGTATGAAAAAGCAAGAACTTTCTAAAGGTTTTTATGATATTGAAGCTAAAAAGAATGAAGAAACCTCTAAATTAGAAAAAATTAAAGAAGAAAAAGAAAAAGCATCAGCAAAATTAAAAGAATATGACAGCAAAATTAATAATGTTGTTTATGATACAAGAATGAAAGATTCTAGGCTTAAATTTTTAATAGAAACAGAAAAAGAAAAAGAAGGATACACAAAGAGTGTTAAAAATTTACTTATAGAATGTGAAAAAAATGCTACTTTAAAAAAAGGTATGCATGGGGTTTTGGCAAATTTAATTTCTACACCAAAGGAATATGAAACAGCAATAGAAATGTGCTTAGGTGCAGCACTTCAAAATATTATTACAGATACAGAAGAAGATGCTAAAAAATTAATAGAATTTTTAAGAAATGGAAATTTAGGAAGAGCATCATTCTTACCAATTACATCTGTAAAAGGTAAAAAAATAGAAAATATTAAACAAAGTGGAATTGATGGAGTTATAGGAATTGCTTCAGATTTAGTAAAATACCAAAGCAAGTATGAACAAATTGTATTAAATTTACTTGGAAGAACAGTTATAGTAGAAGACATGAATAACGCTATTGCTCTAGCTAAAAAGAACAATTATCAATTTAGAATTGTAACATTAAAGGGAGATTTAATTAATCCTACAGGTGCAATTACTGGTGGTAGTGTTATATCTAAAACAGTAAACATTTTAGGTAGAGGTAGAGAAATTGAGGATTTAGAAAAACAAATTAAAAAGCTAGAAAAACAAAAACAAGAGTTAGAAGAAGAAAAACAAAAATACGAAAAATCAATTGAAACTACTTTAAAAACATCAGAAGAATTAGAAAAAAATATGCAAGAAATTGATATTGTATATGCAACTGAAAAACAAAAAATGGTTTCTATAGAAGAAAATATAGAAAAGGCAGAAAATAGACTAAATAAGCTAAAAGAAGAAACCTCAAATATTGAAGAAGAGAAAAAAGTAAATAGAGAAGTTAAAAAGCAAAAAGAAGATGAAATAGCAAGTTTAACAAAAGAAATAGAAGAATTAAATGTAGTAATAGAAGAATTTGCAAAGACTAATAAAGATAACCAAACTTACATAGATGATTTAAACTTTGATATTACAAATTTAAAAATATCAGTATCTTCATTTGATGAAAGCAATATGTCAATAGACGAAATGATAGAAAGAATTAATCAAGATATTGAAAATAGCAATACAAGTATAAACAATAAGAAAATTCAAATTAGCGCTATTAAAGATGAAAATAGTGCAATAGATACATCTATAGAAGCTTCAAAACAAGAAATAGAAAAAATAAAACAAGAAGTTTCAAATAGTTCTAAGATAGTAGAAGATTTAAAAGCAAATAGAACCAAAAATAATGAAAAATTAGTTAAATTAGAACAAGATATTACAGATAAATTTAAAATACTAGAGGATGTAAAAGAACAACTAGTAAAAATAGATGTAAAGAAAACTAAAATAGAACAAGATAAAGAGCAACTTGTAAATCATCTTTGGGAAGAATATGAAATAACTCCTAATAATGCAGAAGAATACGAAAGACCAACAAACATAGCAGTTGCACAGAAACAAGTACATGATTTAAGAAATCAAATTAAAAATTTAGGAAGCATAAATGTAGATTCAATAGAAGAATACAAAAAGACAAAAGAACGTTACGAATTTATGAATGAACAACGTTTAGACTTGGAAAATACAAGTGCTAAATTGAGAAAAATGATTTCAGAAATGACAGAAACCATGAAAACTCAATTTGCAGAAAAATTTGCAATAATAAATAAAAACTTTAATGAAGTATTTGTTGAATTGTTTGGCGGAGGAAAGGCAGAACTTATATTACAAGACGAATCAAACATATTAGAGTGTGGAATAGATATTCAAGCACAACCAACAGGAAAGAAACTTCAAAATATGATGCTTCTATCTGGTGGTGAAAAAGCATTTACAGCAATAGCCTTGTTGTTTGCAATATTAAAAATAAATCCTGCACCATTTTGCATATTAGACGAAATTGAAGCAGCACTAGATGATGTCAATGTATACAGATATGCGGAATATTTGAAAAAGTTTAGTAAAGAAACGCAGTTCTTAGTTATTACTCATAGAAAGGGAACTATGGAAGCGGCAGACACAGTATATGGAGTAACAATGGAGGAAAATGGTATAAGCAAACTACTTTCAATGAAACTATGAACAGTAGGGACGGTCCTTTTCGTTCCGATTTCGGAACACTTGGGACACTCCTTCAAGTTTCAGATATACGTCTAACAATAGATGAAAAGCAAAAAGAGAAGAGCAGATGTCAGAAGTTGGATATCAGATGCCAGAAGTCGGATAGCAGATGCCAGAAAATAAATGTAGACAATATATAGTCGGTAGGGTAGATTTCACAGGTCTGCTCTATTTTTTTGCTTTCTGTACTAAATTCTATATTTTGAATTGTTATCATCCATTTCCAAACCTCAGAGTTCTGCACTCTGATTTCCGACTTCAGACTGCAGACATCTGACTGCAGACCTCACTGTAGATCTCAGGATAAAATACTCTAACCCAAAATAGTTCCAAAATGCTTATTGTTATGTAAAGGACAAAAGTGACCCGTCCCCAAATGTCCTTGTCGGAAAAAGTAGAAAAAAAGGAAATAGAAATATTGACACTGGTGTGAAGGAATGGTAGAATAATTTTGAAAATAAGTTATTTGCAAGATACTTAAAAGTAACTTATAAAACGTGAATAAAACATATGAAAAAGGGAAAAATAAAACTATGACACAGGAGAGCCGGAAGTCAGAAAATAGAAGTCAGATGTCGGAAGTTCAAAGCTGATTTTTAGATGGTTGATGTAAAAAAATTGGAGGAGATATAAGCAAATGAGAGAAACAAGAGAAAAAGTAGAAAAAAAGAAACGTGAAAGCCTTGCGGCTGTACACACAAGTAGTTTTAACAAACAAATAAAAAATGAAGTCGCTATAACTTTGGTGGCTTTAGTAGTTACCATTATTGTATTAATATTGCTTGCGGGGGTAAGTATAAGCTTAGTAATTGGTAATAATGGAATAATGCAAAAAGCTGCAAAGGGTAGAGAAGATTATACAGGTGCAACTATAAATGAGCAACAGGATTTAAATAAAATAGAAGACTATATAGAAGATAATACATCAAATAAAGGTGAAGTAGAAAAATATAGAAAATCAGGAAAATATTTTGAAAGTCCAACAACAATAAAAGATGAAAACGAAAATGAAATAAAAATTCCACAAGGTTTCAAAATAGCTCAAGACAGTGGAATAAACGTAACTGAAGGTATAGTAATAGAAGATAACGATATAAAAGAAGGAATAGGAAATAATAGAGGAAATCAATATGTGTGGGTTCCAGTTGGAAATGGAATAAAGAAAAGTGACGGAACAACAGTTGATATAACACTTGGAAGATATACATTTGCATCAGATGGAACACCAACATTAAAGCAAGATGCAGTAAATTATACACAAGAGGTTATAATAAATTCATATTATAAAGAATTAGCAACATCAAGAGCAGGAGTTGCAAGTGATGGATTAGATGGGTTAAATACAACAGCCTTAAATTTAAAAGGTTTTGTAGATAGTGTAAAGGCAAATGGTGGATATTATATAGCACGTTATGAAGCTAGCTATGGAACAGATGGAAAGGCAAATTCAAAAGTTTCAAATAGTTATTCAGGTTCAAATGTAGAAGGAAAATTATGGAATAATATAACTCAAATAAATGCAGCAACAGTGAGTAGAAATTTATATACAGGAGTAAATTCAGATTTAATAAATAGTTATGCATGGGATACAGCAATAGTTTATATTCAAAATTTCTCAGGAGATACAGATTATTCAAGACAAACTCCATTAAATACAAGTTTAGCAAATACTGGAGTAAATAGTGATGAAAAATGTAAAATAAATGATATGGCATCAAATACAAGAGAGTGGACTACAGAGTACTGTACTTACACTAGTAGCAGTAATGCTTCCCCTTGTGCTCTTAGAGGAGGCAATTACTACGAAGGCAGTAGTTACACGGACAGCAGGAGCTCCGGCAATGCTGCGTACAGCAACGGCAGCATTTCTTTCAGGAGTGCACTTTATATGTAACCTGGAATCATAGGTCGGAAGTCGGAAATAGGGAAAAATAGGTCTGATTTCAGATGACCGAAGGTGAAAAATAATAATATACAGTAAATAGGGTGGATTTAGCAGGTCTGCTCTATTTTTTGCTTTCTGTACTAAATTCTATATTTTGAATTATTATCATCCATTTCCAAACCTCAGAGTTCTGAACTCTGATTTCCGACTTCTGACTGCAGACCTCACTATAGACCTCAGGATAAAATACTCTAAACAAACTAGTTCCAAAATGCTTAGTGTTTATGTAAAGGACAAAAGTGACCCGTCCCCAAATGTCCTTTCTTCGACCTCTGACTAAAATAGCTTAGCTAAAATTTAAGAATAAAATATGGACAAGTGCATATATATTAGTATGAAATTTTAATGAACGATAGGAGAGTGTTTTTTATGTGGCATACTAATGAAATAGAAGAAATTGAGAAAAACTTTAGGACAAACAAAATTTATGGACTTAAAACAGAAGAAGCTAAAAAAAGACTGGAACATTTTGGAGAAAATAAGCTAGCAAATAAGAAAAAGGAAAATATTTTTATAAAATTTATAAAACAATTTAATGATTTTATGATAATTATATTAATTATAGCTTCTATAATTTCAGCAATAATTACCAAAATGAATGGAGAAAATGATTACATAGATTCTATTATAATTATTGCTATTGTAGTATTTAATGCAATAATGGGATTAATTCAAGAAGCAAAGGCAGAAAAATCTTTAGAAGCATTAAAAAATATGACTGCACCTGTTGCAAAAGTAAGAAGAAATGGAAAAATAGAAACTATTTCAGCAAATGAAGTTGTTCCAGGAGATGTAATTTTATTAGAGGCAGGAAATTATGTGCCAGCAGACGCAAGACTTATTTCATGCTCAAATTTAAAAGTAGAAGAATCTAGCTTGACTGGTGAAACACTTCCAGTCTTAAAAGATGCAAATGTTATTTTAAACAAAGAGCAAACACTAGGGGATATGGTTAATATGGTGTTTTCTTCGACCATAGTAGTAAATGGACATGGAGAAGCAATAGTTACAGAAACTGGAATGAATACTAAAGTTGGTAAAATAGCAGGAATGATTATAACAAATGAAGCACCGCAAACACCTATACAAAAGAAGTTGGCAGGAGTGGGAAAATCATTAGGAATAGGTTGTTTAGTAATTTGCCTATTTATTTTTATAATAGGAATATTTAAGAAAATACCAACAATGGAAATGTTTATGACTTCAGTAGGACTGGCTGTTGCAGCAATTCCAGAGGGGCTTCCAGCAGTTGTTACAATAATGCTTTCAATAGGTGTTACAAAAATGGCAAGAAAAAATGCAATAATTAGAAAGTTGCCAGCAGTAGAAACGCTAGGAAGTAGTAGTGTTATATGCTCAGATAAAACGGGAACATTAACACAAAATAAAATGCAGGTTGTGGAGCATTATACTTTAGGAGCAGCTAAAAGAGAACTAAAAACATTTGCATGTATGTGTACAGATACTCAAATAAGTTACGAAAATAGTAAGAAAAAAGCAGTAGGAGAGCCAACAGAGGTAGCTTTAGTAGAGGACGCCCTAAAAGATAATATAGATAAATTTGAAATGTACAAAATGAATAAAAGAGTTGCAGATATTCCTTTTGAATCTAGTAGAAAAATGATGTCTACAATTCATAAAAATAATAATTCGTATATGGTTATTACAAAAGGCGCGCCAGACATTATTTTAGAAAAATGTTTGTATTATAAAAAAGAAAATACCATAGTTCCTATGGATAGTAGTGTAAGAAGAAATATAGAAGAAGCAAACAATAAAATGGCTGAAAAAGCATTAAGAGTAATAGCAATTTGTTATAAGGAAATAGAAAAAGTGCCTACAAATATAGAAAGCAAAGAAATAGAAAACAATTTAATTTTTGTGGGGCTAATAGGAATGATAGACCCGCCAAGAGAAGGTGTAAAGGAAGCTGTTGCAACATGTAGGAGAGCAGGAATAAAAACAGTTATGATAACAGGAGACCATATAACAACTGCAAAAGCAATAGCGAAAGAACTTGGAATACTAAAAATGAGAGATAAGGCTATAACAGGAGCTGAATTAGATAAAATAGGTCAAAAAGAACTAGAAAGAGATATTATGAATTATTCGGTTTTTGCAAGAGTATCACCAGAACATAAAGTCAGAATAGTAAAGGCATTTCAAAGTACAGGAGCAGTTGTTGCAATGACGGGCGATGGGGTAAATGATGCACCAGCACTAAAAAATGCAGATATTGGTGTAGCAATGGGAAAAAATGGTACAGATGTTGCTAAAAATGCAGCAGATATGGTCTTAGCAGATGACAATTTTGTAACTATAGTAGAGGCAGTAAAACAAGGAAGAAATATTTTTGATAATATAAGAAAAGCAATACATTTCCTAATTTCTACTAACATAGGTGAGATAGTAACTATCTTTATGGGAATTGTGTTAGGATTAAAATCACCACTTCTTGCAATACAATTACTTTGGATAAATTTAGTAACAGATTCTTTTCCAGCAATTGCACTTGGGTTAGAAAAGCCAGAGCCAAGCATAATGAGCAGAAAACCAGTAGATTCAAACAAAGCACTATTTGCAGATGGGATGTGGGGAAAGATATTTGTAGAAGGTATAATGTTAGGAATGCTTACATTATTTGCTTTTAGCATAGGAAATAATTTGTATGGCTTAGAAGTAGGAAGAACCATGGCATTTGTGTCACTTGGAATGTTAGAACTTGTACATAGCTTTAATATAAAAACAGAAGAATCAATATTTAAAACAGGAATTTTAGAAAATAAATACCTTGCAGGAGCATTTGCTTTAGGCTTAATTATGCAAATAGCAGTAGTAATTATTCCTCCAGTAGCAGAAATATTTAAATTAGTTCCATTAAATAAAACACAATGGATGTACACAGCATTAATATCTATAATGCCAATAGTTATAATGGAAATACAAAAGAAATTTAATGAATTTAAATTTGGAAAAGTAATATATAAAAGTGAAGAAAAAACAATAGAAAGGGTGAAAATATAAGAATAGAAAAATGAAATATGAAGTAAAACAAAGAAAATAGAAGCAAAATAAAGATAAAGTGGTAGTAAAATGCAATAATGGAAAAATATACCAACAAAAATAAATAAAATTTAGTTGAACTGGAATACTTTGTTTGCAAATGTTTAGAATATGTAGTATAATAGTTATTGTCGCACATAGCGAGAAGGAGAGTGAATTTATATTTTAAACATTAAATTAAAGAATTATACAAAAAGTATAGTAAAACTAATAAGCATAATTACAGTAGCATTTTTTTTAATTCTTGCATTTATATTATTTAAATATAAACCAGCATATAAAGTCTCAATTTTGGGCGAGGACGTTGGATATATATCAAATAAAAATGAATTTGAACAATTGGTAAATAGCGAAATATTAAATACTCAGGAAGAAAATATTGCCTATGTAGATATAGAAGCTTTACCAGAATACAAGCTTGTACTTTTAGATAACAAACAAGAAACTTCAGAAGAAGAAATATTTAATAAAGTACAAGACATGGCAGTTATAACTTACAAAATGTATGAAATAACCTTAGAAAAAGGAAGCACGACATATGTTTCTTCTAAGCAAGAAGCGGAAGAAATAGTAAATAGCATAAAAGCGAATCAAGAAGATGCCGAAATAACAATGCAAGAAATTTACACAAATGATTTAAATGAGCTAGAAGGCAAAGTGGAAGTTGCATCAAGTGTACAAACAAAATTACAAGCAGAGTATGAAGAAATAGAATCTTCAACATTTAATGGAGTATATTTTTCAGTAAAGCCAGTAACGGGAAATATAACATCACGTTTTGGAGCAATAGAAAGCATACGTGACCATGCACACAAAGGAATGGATATAGCAGCACCAAATGGTACACCAATAAAAGCAGCAGCAGAAGGAACAATAAAATATGCAGGTTGGATGGGTGGATATGGTAACTTAGTTATCATTTCACATGGCAATGGTGTAGAAACATATTATGGTCATTGCAGTAAAATATATGTAAAAAAAGGCCAAGAAGTTACAGCAGGAGATACTATAGCAGCAGTAGGGTCTACAGGATATTCAACTGGAAACCATCTACACTTTGAAATACGTAAAGACGGGACACAAGTAAATCCACAAAAATATGTATATAAATAATATAAGACGCAAAAGGAGTATATCTTTTTGCGTTATTTTTAGGAGTTTTCTTATAATAAAAAGCAGCAATTCTATTGACTAACAAAAACACAATTGCTAAAATATAATAAGGAAAACATAAAAACGGGGAAAGAAAAATGTTTGATATAGAAGCAGAATTAAAGAAATTGCCACATAAACCAGGAGTATATATTATGCATGATAAAAATGACAACATAATATATGTAGGGAAAGCAATTTCTTTAAAAAATAGAGTAACTCAATATTTTAGAAAAACAAGAAAAACTAAGCGTATTCAAAATATGGTTTCACTAATTGACCACTTTGAGTATATAGTAGTGGACAATGAGGCAGAAGCTCTTATTTTAGAGTGCAATTTAATAAAAAAGAATAAGCCTAAATTTAATGTGCTATTAAAAGATGACAAAACATATCCATATATAAAAATAAATGTAAAAGATGATTTTCCAAACATATATATTACGAGGAAAATATTAAATGATGGGGCAAAATATTTCGGACCATATGCTTCAAGTGGTGCAGCAAAAGAAATGATAGATTTTATAAAAGAAAAATTTAAAATAAGGCAATGTAAAAGCTTTAAATATAAAGATAGACCATGCTTAAATTATCATATAAAAAAGTGTTTAGGTCCATGTATGGGATATATTTCAAAGGAAGAATATCATAAACAAATAGAAGAAATTATTAATTTATTAGAAGGAAAAACAGAAAAAACTTTGAAACAGTTAAAAGAGCAAATGCAAGAAGCTTCAAATAAAATGGAATTTGAGAAAGCAGCATATATAAGAGATAAAATATTAGCAATAGAAAAAATTTCAGAAAAACAAAAAGTTTCAAATATAACTGAAAATGATATAGATGTAATTGGGTTAGCAAGAAATGCAATAGAAGTATGTATAGAAATATTTTTTGTAAGAAAAAGCAAAATGGTAGGAAGAGAAAATTTTTTCTTAGAGGACATGCAAGATGAAAGCGACAGGCAAATATTGACAGAATTTGTAAAACAATATTATGTAGGAAGAGAAATTTTACCAAATAAAATAATGTTAAAAGAAGAAATAGAAGAAAAAGAACTAATAGAGGAGTGGCTTACAAAAGAGGCAGGAAGAAAAGTAGAAATAAAAACTCCACAAAAAGGTGAAAAATTGCGTTTGGTAGAAATGGCAGAAAGAAATGCTTTAATTACTTTGGAAAATAAAAATAGAGAAAAATATAATGTTTTAGCAGAATTAAAAGAAGTTTTAAAAATGGACAAATTGCCAAGAAGAATAGAATGTTTTGATATATCTAACCTTTCTGGAACAAATATGGTAGCTGGAATGTGTGTAATGCAAGATGGAAAAATAAATAAAAGCCTTTCAAGAATATTCAAAATAAAAGAAGTAATTGGGCAAGATGATGTTGCTTGTATGAAAGAGGTAATAACCAGAAGACTAAAACATTCATTAGAAAAAGAAGATGGAAGTTTCGGAAGATTGCCAGATGTTATTTTTGCAGATGGAGGAATTACACAAATAAGAGCTACGAAAGAGGCTATAAATGCAGTAATATCAACAGCAAATGCAGAAGATGTGGATAACTTAAAGCAAATAAAAGTATTTGGAATGGTTAAAAATGATAAACATCAAACTAGGGCATTAATGGATGAAAATAGAAAAGAGCTAAAAATAAGTGAAGAACTAAAAAAATTAATTACATTGTTTCAAGATACTGTTCATGATACAGCAATAGGATACCACAAGAAATTAAGAGATAAAGAAATAACAAAATCAGAATTAGACGAAATAGAAGGAATAGGACCTGCGAAAAAGAAAGCTTTGTTAGAAATTTTTGGAAGTGTAGAAAGAATAAAAAATGCAGATATTGAAGAATTAACAAAAGTAAAAGGAATAACAGAAAGTTTAGCAAAGAAAATAAAAAGTTAGATTAGCCAAAAAAGTACCACAAAAGTACGAAAAAAGTATGTAGCCCTTTTGCGAAAAAATAGCTAATAGGAGGTAAAAAATGCCAGAACCAATAGAAGTTACAAATATGAAGAAAAATGGTGAAAATAGAGAATATGTATTAAAAACTGTGAAAGAAAATGGAAAGCTATTAGAATTTGCAGCGCAAAATCTAAAAGATGATAGAGAAATTGCGCTAGAAGCGGTGCTAAATAACCCAGAAGCCTTAGAATTTGTTTCAGACAGATTAAAGCAAGATAGGGAAATTGTATACAATTCTGTAAGTAAATTGGGCTGGACATATTGCTATGCTAGAGGAAAAATATTGGAAGATAGAGAACTATTAATAAGTGGATTAAAAATTACAGGGCAAATTTTATATTATTCTATTCCAGAAATGAGGGATGATAAAGAAGTTGTAAAACTTGCGGTAGAAAATAAACCAATAATTGTAAAATATGCAAGCAGTAGGCTAAAAAATGATAAGGAAATAGGCCTAATTGCAGTTCAAAAAGATAAAAGTTCTTTTAAATTTTTAGGGGAAGAATTAAAGAAAGATGAAGAAATAAAAGCATTAATTCAATAAAAAACGATTTAAAAGTTGTTTTTAATATGAATTTGTGATAAAATACAAGCATTGAAAAAAATAAAAAAGTTAAAAATGTAAGGAGGAAACAAAATGGAAAAGAAAACATTTTATATCACAACACCAATTTATTATCCAAGTGGGAAATTTCATATAGGAACAGCCTATACGACGGTGCTTGCTGATAGCATGAAACGTTATAAAGTAGCAAGAGGGTATGATTCTTACATGTTAACTGGATTAGATGAACATGGTCAAAAAGTACAAGAAGTAGCTTTAAAAAATGGAAAAACACCTAAAGAACATGTAGATGAAATGGCAGAAGCTGCTAAAGAATTGTGGGCGCGAATGGATATAGACTATGATGATTTTATTCGTACTACAGATGAAAGACATACAAAAGTAGTAGAAGACATATTTGATAGATTAATGGAACAAGGTGATATTTACCTAGGAGAGTATGAAGGTTGGTATTGCACGCCATGCGAAACATTTTTTACAGAAACACAATTAGTTGATGGAAAATGTCCAGACTGTGGTAGAGAAGTAAAGAAAATGAAGGAAGAATCTTATTTCTTTAACATGAAAAAATACCAAGATAGATTAGTTAAATTCTATGAGGAAAATCCAGATTTTATAGCACCAGAATCAAGGAAAAATGAGTTATTTAATAACTTTATAAAACCTGGATTAGAAGACTTATGTGTAAGTAGAACAAGTTTTGATTGGGGAGTTAAAGTAAGAAAAAATCCTAAACATGTTGTATATGTATGGTTAGATGCACTAACAAACTACATTACAGCTTTAGGCTATGGCTCAAAAGATGATAGCAAATTCAAAAAATACTGGCCTGCAGATATTCACATTGTAGGGAAAGATATTATTCGTTTTCATGGTATATATTGGCCAATATTCCTAATGGCACTAGATTTACCATTACCTAAAAAATTATATGCACATGGTTGGATAATGATGAAAGACGGAAAAATGTCTAAATCTAAAGGAAATATTGTATATCCAGAATTATTAATAGATAGATATGGATTAGATGCAACAAAATATTTTTTACTAAAAGAATTACAATATGGACAAGATGGAGTATTTACACCAGAAGGATTTGTGGAAAGATATAATATTGATTTATGTAATGACTTAGGAAATTTATTAAATAGAACAATTGGAATGATGAATAAATATTTTGAAGGAGTTGTTCCAAAATTAACTAATGTAAGAAACGAGCAAGATGAAGAATTAGAGAAATATGTAATAGAAAAAGTAAAAGCATTTGAAGAAAACATGGACAGTATACATGTAAGCAATGCATTAGGCGAAATTTGGAATATTATTTCAAGAAGCAACAAATATATAGATGAAACAGCACCTTGGACATTAGCAAAATCAGAAGTAGAAGAAGACAAGGAAAAATTAGCTTCTGTAATGTACCATTTGGTAGAAAATTTAAGAATAGTAGCAGTTTTATTACAACCATTTATGAAGGAAACTTCTAAAAAAATGTTAGAACAATTAGGAATTAAAGACGAAAATCTTACAAATTGGGATAGCATAGATGAATATGGCAAAATAAATGAAGGAATTAAGGTAATAGAAAAAGGTGAGCCTTTATTTATGAGATTAGATATGGAAGAAGAAGTAAACTACATTAAAGAAGGTATGAAAAAATAACAAATAATTCACAAAATAGACATAATATATTAGTAAAATATAACAAAAGAAAAGTAGAGCAATAAAACATAAAATTGCTCTTCTTTTCAAATGTTAAGGTATAATAGAAAGGAAAAAAATGATATGAATGATGTTACTATTCTAGTTGTAGATGATGAATCAAGAATGCGTAAATTAGTTAAAGATTTTTTAGCACAAAAGCAATATAAAGTGCTAGAAGCAGCAGATGGAGAAGAAGCTTTAACTGTTTTTGAAGAAAATCAAAATAAAATAAATTTAATTCTTTTGGATGTAATGATGCCAAAATTAGACGGTTGGTCAGTTTTAAGACAAATTCGCCAAAAGTCAAAAGTTCCTATTATAATGCTTACTGCAAGGGGAGAAGAGCAAGACGAATTATTTGGCTTTGAACTTGGAGTAGATGAATATATTTCAAAACCTTTTAGCCCAAAAATATTGGTAGCAAGAGTTGAAGCTATTTTAAATAGAACAATGGAAAAGAAAGATGAAACTGTAGATTATGGTGGAATTGTAATAGATAGCAGTGGAAGAACAGTAAAAGTAGATGGCAAACAAGTTGATATGAGTTTAAGAGAATATGAACTACTTAAATATTTAGTAGATAACAATAAAGTAGCATTATCAAGAGATAAAATATTAAATAATGTATGGAACTATGACTATTATGGAGATACAAGAACTATAGATAGTCATATAAAGAAAATAAGGCATAAATTAGGTAAAAAAGGTAAATACATAGAAACTATTAGAGGCGTAGGATATAAATTTGAAGTAAAATAGGAGAATAAGATAAACAATGAAAAAAATAAAGGAAAGTCCACAATCTGTACGTTTTAGGTTATTCATTTCTTTATGTATAATAGTTGCTTTAATAATACTATTTTTAATAGTAATTAATAATGTAGTTTTGGAAAGTTTTTATTTGTACTCAAAAATAAAAAATGTAAAATTGGCGTATGAAAAAATAGACGAAATGTATGTGGGACAAGAGGAAGGAAGATATGATTCAGAAGCAATAGAAAATGAGCTAAACAAAATATCTGTAAAAAATAATTTTGATATTTTGGTAATAGATAATAAAAATACAATAATTTACAGTACAAGTAAAAATTTAACAACTACAGTAAACAAAATAAATGAAATGATAATAAGTAGCTATGAGCAAAATGCTGGGTTAACTAGAATTAACAATTTTGATAGTAGAATAATATTTGAAAATAATAGTATAACAATAAGAAGAATAGTCAATGAAAAAAACAATATGAACTATATTTTTTTAACAGGGGTGCTAGACAATGGAAATTTGGTATATATACGAATACAAGTAGAGTCAATCCAAGAAAGTGTGCAAATATCTAATAAATTGCTAGTGTTTATGGGAGGAATTACTATAATAATAGCAAGTATATTAGCATCACTTGTTTCAAGAAAATTCACTAAACCTATAGTAGAATTAAATGATATAGCACAAAAAATGTCAAAATTAGATTTTAGCCAAAAATACAATGAAAAAAACACAGATGATGAAATAAATAATTTAGGAAAAAGCATAAATAAAATGTCAGAAAAATTGGAAGCTACAATAAAAAGGTTAAGAGATTCGAACATAGAACTAGAAAGAGATATAGAAGAAAAATCAAAAATAGACGAAATGAGAAAACAATTTATATCAGATGTATCACATGAACTAAAAACACCAATAGCTTTAATACAAGGCTATGCAGAAGGTCTTGTAGAAAATGTAAATGTAGACGAGGAATCCAGAAGATTTTATGCAGAAGTCATATTAGACGAATCAAATAAGATGGATAAATTAGTAAAACAATTGCTTGAATTAATGAAACTTGAATATGGAAAACGTGAGTTTAATAATGAAGAATTTAATATTGTAGAGTTAATAAACGAGGTAATACGCAAATGTGATGTAATGATAAAAGAAAAAGCAGCAAAAATAGAATTTGATAATAGTAAAGAAGTGCTAGTTACAGCAGACGAATTTTACATAGAGCAAGTGGTAACAAATTATTTTACAAATGCAATAAAACATGTAAAAGAAATAAATGGACAAAAAACAATAAAAATAGAAATAAAAGAAACCAAAAAAGGAAAAGTCAGAATAAGTGTATTTAACACAGGAGATAACATACAAGATGTAGAATTAAATAGAATATGGAAACGTTTTTACAAAGTAGATACTTCTAGGAACAGGGAAGATGGAGGAACTGGAATAGGACTTTCACTTGTAAAAGCAATAATGACCAACTATGAAAATGACTATGGAGTTTTAAACAAAGATGACGGTGTAGAATTTTATTTTGAACTAGATAAATAAGAAAAATGAGGCAGGATTTTAAATTTAAAAATTTTCATGCCTCGTTTTTTGAAATTTTATGCAATAGAATTGAATATTTTTTATGAATTTTTGAAAAAATAAACTATATGGAAAGAAAAAAATGCTTGAAATAAGCAAAAGTTAAGCATAATGTCGAAAAAGCTCGAAAAAATACGACGAAAAGTTCTTTACAAATTTGGAAAAATATGGTAACATAAATACAGATTAAAAATTGCAATTTTAAATTCAAGAAAATTTTATTTTCAAAAAATTAAAAATCTTAAGAAAAAGTGCTTGTAATATGCATAAAGCAAACACTTAGACAAAATCCAATTCAAACCAAAGAAATAAATTAAAAAAGGAGGATTAGTATATGTATGTTTTATAGTAAAAAAAACAGGATATTTATATGTGTAGTACTAACAATCGTTATGTTCATTTTAACAATGTTCATATGTGGCAAATTTATAAAAAACACAAAGGAAGAAGCAAAAAATCAAGTAAAAACCAGCAAAGAGCAAAGCATAACCAATATTGTATCTGAAGTTTCAGCGCAAATTCCAAGCACAGCAAATTCTGAAGAAAAAATAACACAGCAAAAGAAAGTTGCCGAAAATCAATACAAAGAAAACAAATGGAGGATAATTATTCCTAAAATATATTTAGATGCCCCTATTATTGAAGGAACAAGTAAAGAAGTATTGAGAAGAGGAGTAGGCCATTTTGAACAAACTAGCAAAGAAAATGGAAATGTAGTTTTAGCAGCTCACAATAGAGGTTATAAATACAATTTTTTTAAAGATATAAAAAAGCTTGCCATAGGTGACACAATTACATATAAAACAGAAGGAGGAAAGAAAATATATAAAGTTACACAAAACAAAGAAATACAAGAAACAGACTTTTCTTGTTTAGAAAACACAAAAGAAAATACACTTACACTTATAACTTGTGTAGAAAATAAACCAGCATACAGAATATGTGTAAAAGCAATACAAATATAAAAAAATATTATACAAACCAAAGAAAAAGAATTGACATAGGAAATATAATAAATATATAATAAAAGCATAAAAAAAGGGAATAAATATAACAAAAAGATAAGAAAGAGTGAGCAAAAAATGATAACACAAATTATTATTTTAATAGTATTAATACTATTAAATGCCTACTTTGCAGCAACAGAAATTGCATTTATTTCCCTTAATAAAACAAAAATAGAAAAGCAAGCAAATGAAGGAAACAAGAAAGCAAGAAAAATAGAAAAAATGCTAGAAAAACCAAGTGAATTTTTAGCAACAATTCAAATAGGGATTACATTAGCAGGCTTTTTGTCAAGCGCATTTGCATCAGATGCTTTTGCAAATATTTTAGCACCAAGTTTAAATAAAATATTTCCTATGTTGTCAATTCAAATACTAAAAGGAATATCAATAATTTTAATAACAATAATACTGTCATTTTTTACTTTAGTTTTTGGAGAATTAGTACCTAAAAGATTAGCAATGAAATACTACGAAAAAATTTCATTTTCAAGCATAAATGCAATAAAATTTCTTTCAGTTATAACAGCACCTTTTGTAAAAGTTCTAAGCTACACCACAAATGCTATTTCAAAAATATTTGGAATAGACGAGGCAGAAAAAGAAATAGTTACAGAAGAAGAGCTAAAAATGCTAATAGATGAAAGCGAAGAAAAAGGAGCAATAAAGCAGGAAGAAAAAGAAATGATTCACAATATATTTGAGTTTAATGATATTACAGTATATGAAGTAATGACACATAGAACAGACGTATATGCAATAGAAATAAATTCTGATATAAATGATATAATAAAAGATTTAGATGACTATAAATATAGTAGAATTCCAGTATATGAGGAAACCATAGACAATATAAAAGGCATATTATTTGTAAAAGATTTGTTAAAATATCTACATGCTAAAAAAACAGTAAAAATAAAAAACATTATTAGAGAAGCATATTTTGTTTCAGAAAATAAGCCAATAAATGAGTTATTTAAAAATTTACAAAAAAGTAAAATGCAAATGGCTATAGTAGTAGATGAGTATGGAGGAACAGCTGGAATAGTTACAATGGAAGACTTACTAGAAGAAATTGTAGGAAATATTTTTGACGAATATGATGAAATAGAAAATGATTACACCAAAATAGATGATAATACATTTTTAATAAATGGAAATGTTTCTATAAATAATTTGAAAAAAATATTGCAAACAGATATACCAGAAGGAGAATATGAAACTTTATCAGGATATTTGATAAATATACTAGGTAGACTTCCAAAAGAAAGCGAAAATACTATTATAGAAACAAAAAAGGTCGATTATAAAATAGAAAAATGTGAAGACAAAAGAATTGTATTAGTAAAAGCTTGTAAAATATAATGCAAAAAAATATGGAGGAAAAAATGAAAAGTAATAAAAAAGTAGTATTAATAATAATTATAATATTTTTAATTGCAATATTATTAGGTGGAATCTTTGTATATAACAAATATATAAATAAAAATTATACAGTAGAAAGCATAGAGAGGCAGTTATATTTTATATTATATGAAGATGAAAAATATGGAGTAATAGATTCTAAAGGAAACACTATAATAAATCCAATTTATGAAATGGTAATTATTCCAAACCCATCAAAAGATGTATTTATAGGTTATTTAGATTACAATCCTCAAAATGAAGAATATAAAACAGAAGTATTAAATTCAAAAGCAGAAAAAATACTAACAAAATATGAACAAGTATTGCCATTAGTTTTTAAAGATGCTACAACAGATGTGCCATATGAAAAAAGTGTATTAATGTACAAGGAAAATGGAAAATACGGAATTATAAATTTTAAAGGCAAAAAAATAACAAAGCCAATATATGATTCTATTGAAAGTTTGTTATATAAAGAAGGCTGCTTATTAGTAAAACAAGAAGGAAAATATGGAGTTATAAATATAAATGGAAAGCAAATGGTAGAAATAAAATATGACTCTATAGTAGCAGATGGTTATTACGATGAAAGCACAAAATATAAAGAAGCAGGCTTTATAGTAGGAAATAAAAGTAATGATGGCTACAAATATGGTTATATAAATTCAAAAGGTGCGAAAATTTTAAAAGAAGAATATAACGAAATAGAACGTATTACAGAAATAGAAAATAGCACATATATATTAGCCTTTAAAAATGGACAAGCAGGAATATATAATGGTAAAAAACAAATCTTAAAACATATATATGAAGATATAGAATTTAACAAAGAAAATGAGTTGTTTACAGTACAAAAAAATTCAAAACAAGGAGTATATACAAAAGAAGGCAAAGAAATATTAAAGCCAGAGTATGACAACATCATAATTTCAAATAAAAGTATATTTGCTAAAAAAGGTGATGAAGCTTTCTATTTTGATGAGAATGGAAAGAAACAAGAAGAGCAAAAATACAAAACAGTATATAATGAAGAAAATACAAAATATAAAATTACAATGAATGAAGAAGATAAATTTGGAATTATAGATGAAGATGGAAATGCTATACTAAATAATGAATATTCATATATAGAATATCTTTTTAACAATTATTATATAGTTACGCAAGATGGAAAAACAGCAGTATTTAATGCTGAAACTAAAAAGAGTATAATTTCAGACTACAGTGTAATACAAAAATTAAACAATAAAAATATAGTACAAGCAATTATAACTGAACCATATACAATAGAATTATATAATGAAAATATGGAAATAGTAGCTAAAATGGAAAATGCAAAACTAACAGAAAAAGAAAATTACGTAAGGCTAGAAAATTCAAAAGAAAGAAAATACTTTGATAAGAATGCAAATGAAATAGAAGCAAAAGAAATCTTTACAAATGCAAACCTATTTGCATTTTCAGAAAATGGAAAATGGGGATACAAAGACAAAAATGATAATATAGTAGTAGAACCTATTTATGATGCAGCTACTGAGATGAATGAATATGGTTTTGCAGGAATAAGAAAAAATGAAAAATGGGGAGTAATAAACTTAGAAGGAAAAATAATATTAGAACCTACGTATGAACTAAGTTGGGATGAGCCAGAGTTTATAGGAGTATATTGCAAATTAAATTTTGGATATGGAATGGTATATTATACAAAACAGGTAAATAATTAACATAAACAAAAAATAATTAAAATAAAAATGCTAAATAGCTTGCGATATGCTAAAAAATGTGATAAAATACTAGTGTTGTAAAAATGAGATATAAATTTTTACATCCTTACTTACATTTGGTGTAGGTTATAAATCCAAAAGGAGGTGAAAAATAATGAATAAATACGAAAGTGTTATCATTATTAATCCAAACGTAGACGAAGAAGGAATTAAAGCTCTTGTTCAAAAATTTACAGATTTGATTAATACTGATGGAAAGCTAGAAAAAGCAGAAGAATTAGGAAGAAAAAAATTAGCATATGAAGTACAAAAAAATGCTGAAGGTTTTTACGTTGTATTTTATTTCGAAGCAAATCCAAGCCTAATTTCTGAACTTGAAAGAATTTATAGAATTACAGACGAAGTAATAAAATTCATGACAGTAAAAGTAGAAGAATAGGAAGGTAAAAATATGAACAAAGTAATTTTAATGGGTAGATTAACTAGAGATCCAGAAGTTAGATACACACAATCTAACAATACTTTAGTAGCTTCTTTTAGCTTAGCAGTTAATAGAAGATTTGTAAGACCTGGAGAAGAAAGACAAGCAGATTTTATTAATATAGTAGCCTGGAGTAAACTTGGAGAATTTTGTAGCAAATACTTCAAAAAAGGTCAACAAGTTGGAGTAATTGGTAGAATTCAAACAAGAACATGGGATGATGACCAAGGTCAAAAACACTATATTACAGAAGTTGTTGCAGAAGAAGCATATTTTGCAGATAGCAAAAGAGAAGGAGATTCAAGTGCAAACTTTGATGCAACTTTTGGAACTATGCCAGAAACAACTGGAAGTTCAGACTTTGAAGTTTCTTCAGGGGACGATTTACCATTTTAAGTAGAGAATTATAAAATTTTAGGATAGGGGGGAAAATTAGAATGGCAGACAAAAAACAAAGAAGAAATAATAGAAACAACATGGATGATGATTTTAATCCAAGATTCAAAAAAATGAGAAAAAAAGTTTGTCCTTTATGTGCAGACAAAAATCTTGTTTTAGATTATAAAAATGCAGAGCAATTAAAAAAATTCATCAATGATAAAGGTAAAATATTACCAAGAAGAGCAACAGGAGCTTGCGCAAAACATCAAAGAGATATTACTTTAGCAGTAAAAAGAGCAAGACAAATCGCTGTATTACCATTTACACAAGAGTAATATAAAAGTTGTTTTTATACATAAATATAATATAGGGGCTAAATATAACGTTTATAACGTTTTGTTTAGCTTTTTTGTTTGCAAAATTTTCTTACCATTCCTTTATTATAAACATAAATTTATAAAAAATATAAAATAAGGAAGGAAAAGATATGAAAAATAAAATAATACAAAAAGCATTAATAATACTATTGTTAATTATACAAATATTACAAATTACAGGAAATCTGTTTGGTACAGTTCAAGCAAACATACAAAATGGAGATAAAATAAAATTAGAAGGTGACCACGAATGTGACTCATTATTAGAATATTGGATGGAAGATTACCAAAAATGGAGTTACAAAATAATATGGTATGTATATTATTTAGATAAAGATGATGGTCAAAAATATCCAGCATTTTGTGTACAACCAGCCAGAAAAGGAGTTGGAACAGGCTACGAAAGCTATGATGGAACAGTAACAAAATTCGGAGATGACAGAGTATGGAGAGTACTAAACAAAGGATATATGGGTTCAACATATAAAGAATGGAATTTGGAATGTGATGACGATTTATATAGTGCAACTAAAGTAGCACTTCATAGCATAGCAGAAGGAATAGCACCAAAAGATAAATATATATTAGGAACAAGAAGTGTAGACGGAAATACAGTAGAAGAAATTAGAAGAAGAGGAGAAAAAGTTTTAAATGTAGCACAAAGCCTATATGAATATGGATTAAATGGCCAAGAAGTATATACATTACCATTTGTAAATGCTATACGAAAAGGAGAACACAAAGAAGAAGTAATAGAAAATAATTTATATTATACTCAAGAATACCAAGTAATAGGAAATAAGAGTTTAAAATCATATGAAGTTGAAATAAGTGATTTCCCAAGTGGAACAAAAATATTAGATTCAAAAAATAAAAAGCAAAGCTTGTTAACAAGTAGTTATTTCAAAATAGCAATCCCAATAAACAATATAAAAAATAATATAAGTGGAAAAATAAATATAAAAAATGCATATATAAAAACAAATCCGGTTTATTACTGTGAAAGTAGCATAGAAAGTGCACAAAACTATGTAACATATACAAGTGGATATGAAACAGCTTCTACAACAGTAACACTAAATGTGGATGCAAACACTAGTAGTTTAAAAATAGTAAAAATAGATGCACAAACAAAAGATCCTGTTCCAAATGTTACTTTTCAAATAAAATCAAAAAGTGGACAAGTTTTAGCAAAAGTTACAACAAATGAATCAGGACAAGCTTTTATACATAAAATAAATCCTCAAAACGTTATAATAGAAGAAATAGAAGTACCAAAAAACTATGTATTAAGTAAAGAAAAAAAGGAAGTTTCACTAAAATGGGGAGAACAAACAGTAGTAGAATTCGAAAATGAAAAGAAAAAAGGAAGCCTTAGAATAGTAAAAATAGACAAGGACAATAATGAAATAGTAATACCAGGAGTAATATTCAGAATATATGATGAAAAATGGAGAACAGTAAGAGATGAAGTAACAGATGAAAAAGGAGAAATATACATAGAAGAAATATCAGTAGGAGATTATACAATAAGGGAAATAGAATCAAGAGGAAATTACAAATTAGCAGAAGATGAAAAAATAGAAATAAAAGAAAATGAAACATGTACTATAAAAATAGAAAATGAAAAAAGAAAAGGAAGAATTGAAATCTTAAAAATAAGTGAAGATGATAATAAAATAAATGGAAAGCCAAAAGGAACACCAATTAAAGATGTAGTATTTGAACTAATTAAAGATAATGGCGAAACAGTCGGAATATACCAAACAAATGAAGAAGGAATAGCAACAACAGAAGAATTAGAAATAGGAGAATATACAATAAAAGAAATAAAAACAGATAAAGATTACATATTAAATGAAGAGGAATATGTGGTATTAGTTTCAGAAGGCATGGTAGCTAAAATAACGATAACAAATAAATCAAAAGAGCCACCAAAACCAACTCTACCAAGAACAGGATTTTAAGCTAAAAGTGGTTGTATTATAAGTTAATAAAACATTTTAAATAAAATTTAACTAGAAAGTTGAAAAACAGAAAATAATATGATAATATAAGGAGGAATGAAAGTGCCAATTATATCTAAGTTTTATGGAATAACAATAAGAATGTACTTTAGAGATAATAAGCAACATAATTTACCACATATACACGTAAATTATAATGAATATAGAGCAATATTTGATTTAAATGGAAATATAATAGAAGGTCAAATTCCAAAAAGTCAACAAAAAATATTACAAGCATGGATAGAAATACATAACAGAGAATTAAAAGAGTTATGGGAACTTTTACTACAGGGAAAAGAAGGATTTAAAATAGAACCTTTAAAATAAAGTGTAGCAGTTATTTTTTAGATGGGAGAGATAATAATGTTAATGCCAATAATAAAAGATATAGAAGTATTAGAAGATTATAAAATATTAATAAAATATGAAAATGGAAAGATTAAGATATATGATATGAAGCCAAATTTAAATTATGAAGCATTTAAGAAATTAAAAGATTATGAACTATTTAAAAAAGTACATCCAGATGGAGAAACAATAGAATGGGAAACCGGAGAAGATGTGAATCCAGAAGAATTATATTATAATAGTATAGAAGTAAAATAAAAAATAACCCTCTTATGCGTTTAAACATATAATATTTGTAAATACTATATGTAAATGTATAGGAGGATTTTTTTTATGAAAATAGGAATTGCTTTATCTGGTGGTGGAATAAGAGGAATTGCACATGCAGGAGTTTTAAAGGCATTAGAGGATAATAATATAAAAATAGATATAATAGGAGGTACAAGTTGTGGAAGTATGGTAGCTTCTTTATATGCAATGGGATATACTCCAGAAGAAATATATAGCCTTTTTAGAAAATATGCAAAAGATATTGCAACAATTAATACAAAGCCAATTATAGCAGGATTGCAAAGCCATATTTTTAAAAGTAAAAAAGTTTTTTCGAGTTTAAAAGATGGTAAAATAATAGAAAACGTGTATAATAAAATGGCACTCCAAAAGAAAATAAAAAATATAGAGGAGATACAAATGCCTTTAGTAATACCAAGTGTTGATATTACAGACTCAAAAGAATACGTATTTACAAATAAGATTCCTCAAAATGCAGAAGACAAAACTCAATACATTACAGATATAACTGTAGGCAAGGCAGTAAGAGCTAGCAGTAGTTTTCCGGCAGTTTTTAATCCATGCTTAATGGGAAAACATGCATTTATGGATGGTGGAGCATTAGATAATGTGCCAGTAAATGAAGTAAAAAAACAAGGAGCAGATAAAGTAATTGCAGTAAAATTTGATGCAGATTCAGTAGATGAAAATAGTAATATAATGGATATAGTAATGAAAACTATAGATATAATGGGAAGTAAAATATCAGAAGAAAGTTTAGAAATGAGTGATATAGTTTTAAATGTATATACAGATAAAGTAGGCCTATTAGATATAGAAAAGTTAGAAAGTTGTTATCAATATGGCTATAATTGTGTAGTTCAAAATATAGACAACCTTAAAAATTTAATCTTGTTATAAGTAGAAAAATGTGTTATTATAGTGTAGTGAATAAAAAAAGAAAGAGAGGAATTATCAATTTAAGTAGATTAAAAATTCTATTAAATTGATTTAAAGGAAAAATGTCAAAAGAAATTTTAGAGATATTATTAGACACGGGAATAGATGCATTAAAATTATTGCCTTTTTTATTTGTTACATATTTAATAATGGAATATATAGAGCATAAAACAGGTGATAAAACAAAAAGTATAATAAAAAAATCAGGAAAATGGGGGCCAGTTTTAGGTGCAATATTAGGAATTTTTCCACAGTGTGGGTTTTCAGCAGCTGCAGCAAATTTATATGCTGGAAAAGTAATTACTATGGGAACTTTAATTGCAATATTTTTGTCAACTTCAGATGAAATGTTACCAATATTGATATCAGAAGCGGCACCAGTAGAACTTATTTTAAAAGTATTAGCAGTAAAGTTAGCAATAGGACTAATAGCAGGAATAGTAATAGATTGTGTAGGACAAGTGTTTAGAAAGAAAAGAGAGAAAAAAGAAGAGAAAGAAACTGGCGAAGAAATAGGACATATGTGTGAGCATGAGCATTGTCATTGTGAAAAAGAAGGAATATTTAAATCTTCTATAAAACATACATTAAATATATTTGTGTTTATTATAATAATATCATTAATAATGAATATTATTATACACTTTATAGGAGAGGAGAACATTTCAAACTTAATATTGAATATGCCAGTTGTTGGACCATTAATAGCGGGAATTGTAGGTTTAATTCCAAATTGTGCATCATCTGTTATATTAACACAATTATATTTACAAAATGTAATTTCAATAGGCTCAATGATAGGAGGGCTACTTGTTGGTTCAGGAATAGGTATGCTAGTATTATTTAGAGTAAACGAAGATTTTAAAGAAAATATGAAAATATTGACAATATTATATTTAATAGGGGTATTATCTGGAATAATAATTGATTTGATTTTATAAATTAATAGGACTACTTAATTAAAAGTAGTCCTAAATCTTAGCCTTTACCACCTAGACCTGTCCAAAAATGTCCTCTAATAGTTTAGTTAATTTTTAGAATTTTTTTTGCCCTTGCTACATCATCGTTATTTGCAGTTCTAACGTTTTCTAATGGGTAAATTTCACCAAGTTGTTCCCATTTAAATTTACCTAAATCATGATATGGTAAAATTTCTACTTTTTCTACAGATTTTAAAGTAGAAATAAAATCTCTTAATTTAATCAAATCTTGCTCATCATCAGTATAACCAGGAACTAAAACTTGTCTAATCCATATAGGTTTATTAATATTACTTAAATAATTGGCAAATTCTAACTCTTTTTTGTTAGAAACACCTGTTAAGTCAATAGCTTTCTCATCATTTATACATTTTATATCTAACAAAAATAAATCTGTTAAATCAATTAATTTTTTTATTTCATCTGTTAAAGCTACACTCCCAGAAGTATCTATACATGTGTGAATGTTATATTGTTTTAATTTTGTAAAAAGCTGGGTTAAAAATTGGGCTTGAAGTAGAGGTTCTCCACCGCTTATAGTAACTCCTCCATTCGGCATAATATAATTTTTATATCTTAAAATTTTTTCTACAATCTCATCACTAGAATATGTAGAGCCTCCTTTTAAATTCCAAGTATCTCTATTTTGACAATATTTACATTTTAAGCTACATCCTTGTGTAAAGACTACGAATCGAACACCCGGCCCATCGACTGCCCCTAAACTCTCAAATGAATGTATTCTTCCTTCCATAATATCCTCCGTATTTTAGTATAATAATATAGTAACCATTTTACTATAAAAAATTATAAAATACAATAAAAAATAAAAGGGAATTCCAAAATGGAATCCCTATATTTTGTACAAAAAACTGTATTTATAAAAAGTTTTATTAGAATTTCTCATGTATTGTTCTGTGAATTACATCTAATTGTTGTTCTCTTGTTAATTTAATAAAGTTTACTGCATAGCCAGATACACGAATTGTAAGTTGTGGGTATTTTTCAGGATGTTCCATTGCATCTTCAAGTAAAGCTCTGTCAAATACGTTAACATTAATGTGATGTCCTGTTTGTTTAAAATATCCATCAAGTAGGCTTACTAAGTTATTTACTTGAGTATCTAATTCTTTTCCTAAAGTTCCTGGTGTAATAGAGAATGTGTATGAAATACCATCTTCTGAATATTCATAAGGTAATTTTGCAATAGAGTTCATAACAGCTACTGCACCATTTGTATCTCTACCATGTAATGGGTTTGCACCTGGGCCAAAAGGTTCTCCAGCACGTCTTCCGTCTGGTGTATTTCCTGTTGCTTTTCCATATACTACGTTTGATGTAATAGTTAAAATAGATAATGTATGTTTTGAATTTCTATAAGTATGATGTTTTTGTAATTTTCCTAAGAAAGTTTTTACTATATCTACAGCAATACTATCTACTCTATCATCATCATTTCCATATTTAGGAAAGTCTCCTTCAACTTCATAATCTACAGCTAGGCCAGTTTCATCTCTTAAAACTTTTACTTTTGCATATTTAATAGCAGATAAAGAATCAGCAACTACTGAAAGTCCTGCAATTCCACATGCCATAGTTCTTAAAATTTCTTTATCATGTAAAGCCATTTCTAATGCTTCATATGAATATTTGTCATGCATATAATGAATAGCATTTAATGCTTTAATGTATATTTTTGCAACATAGTCCATCATAACGTCAAATTTTTCCATAACTTCATCATAATTTAAATATTCAGAAGTAATTGGTTCATATTTAGGAGCAACTTGTTTTCCTGTTTTTTCATCTCTACCGCCATTAATAGCGTAAAGAAGAGTTTTAGCTAAGTTTGCTCTAGCACCAAAGAATTGCATTTGTTTACCAATTTTCATTGCAGATACGCAACATGCAATACCATAGTCATCTCCTAATGTTACTCTCATTAAATCATCATTTTCATATTGAATAGAAGATGTTTTTACTGAAATTTTAGCAGTGTATTTTTTAAAGTTTTCTGGTAGTCTTTCAGACCATAAAACTGTTAAGTTTGGTTCTGGGGCAGGACCTAAGTTTGTTAATGTGTGTAAAACTCTAAAAGAGTTTTTAGTAACTAAAGTTCTACCATCAACACCCATACCACCAACACTTTCAGTTACCCAAACAGGGTCTCCACTAAATAGTTCGTTGTATTCTGGTGCACGTAAGAAACGAATCATACGTAATTTCATAACAAAATGATCCATTAATTCTTGAGCTTCTTCTTCAGTTAAACTTCCATTTTCTAAATCTCTTTGAATGTAGATATCTAAGAAAGTAGAAGTTCTACCTAAACTCATAGCAGCTCCATTTTGGTCTTTAGTTGCAGCTAAATATCCAAAGTATAACCATTGAATAGCTTCTTTAGCATTTGAAGCTGGAACTGAAATATCAAATCCATATCTTGCAGCCATCTTCTTTAAATCTTCTAAAGCTTTTATTTGGTCATGAATTTCTTCGCGTTCACGAATAATGTCTTCTGTAAATTCATCTACATCTAATATTTCTAATTCATGCTTTTTCTCTTCGATTAAAACATCTACACCATAAAGTGCAACACGTCTATAATCACCAATAATTCTTCCACGTCCATATCCGTCTGGAAGACCAGTAATTAAGTGTGAGCTTCTTGCTGCTCTAATGTCTGGAGTATATACGCTAAATACACCATCATTATGAGTTCTTCTTAAATTATTGTAAATATAGTCAGTTTCTTCATCTACTTTGTATCCATAAGATTCACAAGATTTTTCTACTATTTTAATACCACCATTTGGCATAATAGCTCTTTTTAAAGGTGCATCTGTTTGTAAACCTACAATTTGTTCTAGTTCTTTATTTATATAACCAGCATCATATGCGTTTACTGCAGATGGAGTTTTTGTATCTACATCAAGTACTCCGTTTTCTCTTTCTTTTTTATAAAGTTCTAAAACTTCATCCCATAATTTTTTAGTTCTTTCAGTTGGTTCTTTTAAGAAAGAATCATCTCCATCATATGGAGTATAATTTGCTTGGATAAATCCTCTTACATCAATTTCTTTTGTCCATTCTCCAAGCGGATTAAATCCTTCCCATTGTTTGAAATTCATAATAAATCCTCCTTATTTTATTATTAGTTAATTTTTTAACAAATACATTTTTATAGTAACATAAAAAGAGGCATTTTTCAAGAATTTTTTACTGAAAAATGCTGGAAATAGTTATAGATTGCAAACTACTATATTAAATAGTTACTTAAGATAGAGTGAGTGTAGGGGAAAAATTAATTTTCATCTAAAATAACTTTTATTATATTATAAATCAATTTTTGTTGTTTAGGCGAACACATTCTTAATAAATTGTTAAACTCATTATTTAAGTATTTTTCAGAATTGTTAGAAACACCATTTAAAATTTCACCTTCAGTAACATTTAAAATATTACATATTTGAGATAACCTTTCTAAATTTATATGTATTTTGCCGGTTTCTATTTTACTTAAATAAGCAATAGAAACGTCCATTTTTTCTACTAACTTTTCTTGAGTTAATCCTTTTTTCTTTCTGGCTTCTTTAATTCTTTTACCTATTATAGAAAAATCTACAGCCATAAAATCACCCTTTCATTTTTTTGTGGCAAAGCAAAAAAATATAAAATTAATGCTTCACTATTTTATAAAAATAGCATAGATAGGGTAAATTTTACAGATAACAATATGTCAAATTGGAATAATAGTTCAAAAGTAACAAACTAGATATAATTAATATTTTTAGATAAAGAAATGTGTAAGCTATATAAAAATAAGCCTTCCGTATTGTTTAATAAGGAAGACTTAATAATTTATTTACTTTGAGTTATTACTTTGGCTATATCGTAAATTAACTTTTGCTTTTCAGCAGAACAATTTTTTAATAAATCAGCAAATTCATTATTTAAATATCTTGCAGAAATGTTAGATGAACCATTTAAAATCTCGCCTTCAGTAACATCTAAAATTTGGCAAATTTGACTTAGTCTTTTTAAATTTATTTGAGAATTACCTCTTTCAATTCTGCTTAAAAATGCAACAGAAACGTCAATTTGCTCTGCCAATTGTTCTTGTGTTAAATTTTTTTCTTTTCTAGCTCTTTTTAATCTACTACCTATAACTGTATAATCTACTGCCATAGAAACACATCCTTTCTAGTTTAATTCAAGCGTAAAAGTTTATCTATTTGGAATATAACATTGAAACAACTGGGGTTACAGAAACTAAAAAGTAAAGATAAACGACTGAATAATATTCAAAAGGTATTTTTTCAAAAAAATTAAAAAATATTCAAAAATGCGAAAATAGGAATGACATTTTTGCCAAAATTTTAATATTAATAGTGATGCCATTTTTAGTTATAAAAAACATCACTTTTGACATAAGAAAAAAGCTACTAAAAAAGTAGCTTAAAAAGATAAAAAAATTTACTAAATATTTTATACAAATTTTATGTAATAAAATTGGGCGAGCGAACAAAAAAGAGGCACGAAAAATTTGCTAAAATGCTTAAAAATGTTAATTGTGCTTTTTTGTTATTTTAATTCTACTAAATCTTGCCAATATTTTTTAGGCATATATTGCATTTGAAGTCTTTGGTTTGTTCTTTCTTTAATAGCAATAGTTTTAAAAAAGGAAGACCATAACTCTTGATATTTTTGCTCTTCATCTGAAATATGAAAAGCAGGCATAGAAAAATTATCAATTATTTTATATTCTTTAGTATTATAGAGAAATGCAATATTTCTATTTTTGTCGTGAATAATAAAGTTTTGAGTAGGTAACCTATTTATAAAATGATGCCCTAAATTTTCGGCTATATTGTTATCAGGATGAATAGAAGCATAAAATAGATTTTCTTTTATTTGAATAAAACGAAGTAATCCCTTAAATTTATGAGCTTCATGTAACATTTTTTTTCTCATAGAATGTACAGCAAATACAAAATCTATAGAAAGCATAGTATCAATTTTAGGGCCAATAACGAAGCCGTTTAAAAGATATTTTACAATATTAATCTCTTTATTTTGGGTATTAGAAAGAAAAGCATAATAACTGTTATATAAAGTATCATAAGAAATACTTTTAATAATTCCGTTAAATATTCTATCAGAATGTTCATAATTAGTTATTTGCTCTTCAATTTCATCCAAAAAATTTATTTCTAAATTACTTTTTTCTACAATTTTTAAAGGTATATTTTTATTTATATAACAATTAAAAACAATACTAAGAAGCCCTTCAAAAGAGCCATCATATACATAAGTTTTATTTATAGTATGCCAGTTAAACATTTTTGCTTATCCTCCTTTGTGGGTGAAAGTGCGTCAAAAATAAAATTATCTGCATTTGAAATATTATCAAATAAAGAAGTCTGCACATAGTTAAAAAAAGAGGTGGAGGTACGCTCTAAAAAAAATAGATTTTGAGCAATAAAATTCTCGTTAAAATGTTTAATAGGGTCATAATATTTTCCATTACAAGTAATAAAATAACGAGCACGTTTTAATACAATTCCAAGTTTTTTTAAATTCTCAAAAGTTAAGTTAAATTCTCTTCTTGCAGTAATAATACGTTTAGCGCTAATAACACCAATTCCAGGAACTTTTAATAAAGTATTATAGTCAGCTTTATTAATTTCTACAGGAAAATGTTGAAGGTTACGAAGAGCCCAATCACATTTGGGGTCTAACATAGTATGAAAATTTGGATGAGTTTCATCTAATAAGTCGTCAATTTTAAAACCATAAAAACGAATAAGCCAATCTGCTTGATAAAGCCTATTTTCTCGAAGAAGAGGTGGAGAAGAAAGAGCAGGTAAATTGCTATCTTCATTAATAGAAACATAGGCAGAATAATAAACACGCTTTAAACTTAATTTATTATATAAACTTTCAGACAATTTCATAATTTTCAAATCTGTTTCAGGAGTTGCACCTACAATTAACTGAGTAGTTTGACCTGCTGGCACAAATTTTTCTTTATATTTTGATTTTTCTTGTTTAGAAATGCTTATTTCCTTTGAAATATATTGCATAGGGGTTAAAATTCCTACTTTTTCCTTCTGTGGAGCTAAAAGTTTTAGGCTATCATTAGAAGGAAGTTCAATGTTAATGCTTGTTCTATCTACTAAAAGACCTAATTTATCAATTAATTCTTTACTTGTACCAGGGATAGTTTTTACGTGGATATAACCATTAAAATTATATTCTTTTCTTAATATAAAAATTGCTTCATATAAGAGTTCCATTGTGTAGTCTGGATTTTTTATTACAGCAGAACTTAAAAATAAACCTTCTATATAATTACGTTTATAAAAGGCAATAGTTAAATCAGCAATTTCTCTAGGCGTAAAGGTAGCTCTTTTAACAGAATTTGTACATCTGTTAATACAATACTTACAATCATAAATGCAAGCGTTGCTCATTAGAATTTTAAGAAGAGAAATACATCTGCCATCAGCTCCGCCAACTATGGCAAATGCCAGAAACATCTCCGTTTCCAATTCCATCCTTTGTATTTGAACGTCTGCTTCCAGAAGAACTACAAGAAGCATCATATTTTGCCGAATCTGCTAATATTTTTAATTTTTCAAGAATATCCATTTAATTTCACTCTTTTTTATAAATATTTAGGTTTTTTAATAAGGCTGCACCTATAAACCTTTGTAGCATTTTAAACTACAAAAGAATGTTCGTACAATAATATAACATAACGCACTAAAAATGTCAAACAAAAATTCGTAAAATTTAGAATAATATAAAGAATTTTTTGTGGACACAAAGAATTGGCGTAATTATTTGACATTAGTAAAAAATTTCTTACCTAAATTTTGACTTTTTAATTCAAGGTGTTATAATAATAATGTAATTTTTTATGATAGGGGAAATTTAAATGAAGATTAACATTGTAATGGTAGAACCAGAAATACCACAAAATACAGGAAATATAGCAAGAACATGTGCAGCAACAGGAGGAAAATTACATTTAGTTGAGCCATTAGGTTTTGAAATAACAGACAAAACCCTAAAAAGAGCAGGACTTGATTATTGGGATAAATTAGATATAGAAAAACACTCATCTTTAGAAGAATTCTTAAATAAATATAAACCAGAAGAAAACAATATGTATTTTGTAACCACAAAAGGACAAACTTGTTATTCAGATGTAGAGTACGAAAAATTTGATGAAGTATTTTTATTATTTGGAAAAGAAACAAAAGGGTTACCAGAAGATTTACTAAAAAAATATTTACACAAAACAATTAGAATTCCAATGAGAAGTATGCTTCGTTCTTTAAATTTATCTAATTCAGTAGCAATAGTTATATATGAAGTCTTAAGGCACAAAAACTTTGAAAACTTAGAAGAAACAAGCGAATATTTTAATAAATAAATTTGCTACAAGTAGGGGCAAATCTATTAGCCTTTTTGTGGTAAAAAGGGTGGCACTCTTGCCATAAAGTAAGACCTCCATTAATAAAGTAAGAATAGTAATATTACTTAATTAACAGAGGTTTTAAATTTTATTTACCCATGAAATTTTGTTTAACAGTATCAATTTTAGTTTGTTCAGCAGTATCAGTTTTATACCATCCTTTTTCTTTCATAAGATTATAAATTTTATTTTGAATATTTAAAGATTCATTTAAAGCATCTTTAAAAGCCATGTGAACTTCAGCAGTAGAAGATTCTATTGTTCCATGAAGATATAAATCACATACACCTTTAATTACTAATAATTCATTTTCAATTAAATCTCTATCTTCCATAAGTACCTCCTATAATAAATTTAAAAATTTGTTAAATAAATCAGTATGCTTTTGTTCTAACTCTGCTACATAAGTAGAAAGAGTAGGATCTGTTAATTGAGAAGAAGTTTTTTTAGCACATGTTTTCATAAAACATTCATGGCCTAAAGCATCTTCAACATATAAAAGCTCTTTACTTGTCATATTATCACCACCTAAATGAATTATTGCCAAAGAAGGAGAAAATATACCAATAGAAAAAATTACTTTAAATTAATGTTCAATTCATAAAGTTTATAATATCGATTTTCGTGATAAATGTTAAATTAAAATTGTATTGTAAAAAAATATTAGATATGATATTATGCTTTTGGAGAGATATAAATGGAAAATTTAACGGTAGATGAAAAAAATAAGAAACGAATAGAAAAATATTTACATGGACCTTGGACTTTTACTGATGGATATGAAAGTGATATAGAATTATTAGAGAAAAATAATCAATTGACAGAAAAATTTGCTCAGAAAATATTTGAGGATATAATAAGAAGCTGTCACACGACAAGAGAGCTATTAGAGCCTAAGGGAGAGTTAAAAGAAGAATTATTACAAGTTTATGATAAATTCGATAGCATTCCTAAACCAAAAAATGGCCATTACTATGATGGTGTATATAGTAATATGGATTTTGATGATGTATATAAAAATATGGAAACATGTTTTGAGTTATTAGAAGTCGAAAAGAAACATGATAGAATTATGGAAGCAAGAAGAATAGCTGAAAGTGTAATTGGTTCGGTAGATGCAACTAAAAATTTAGAAATTCAATTAAATGAAAATGTAAACAATGACTTTTCAAAGATTAAAAATGAATTAGAAATAGCACTACAGAGTGAAAAAACAGATATAAGACGTATTCAAGAATATATTGATAAATATAATGAGCATGCACTTGAAATATGGAAGGAGTATTTGACAAAGGTTGAAGATGGAAAAGAAAATGATTTTAGATATTTGATACATAATTGTTCAAAAGGCGAAATAGAAGATGATATTAGAACAAGAGCATTATCTTCATCTTTAATAACTAATAAAACAATGGGAGTTTTTGGAGGAAAGTCTAGGTATGGATTAATATTAAAACCAAAACATATAATTAGTGCAGATTATCAGGACTCCTATACCTTTAATGAAAGAGAAGAAGGACAAGAATTATTTAATATAAAGCCACCAATTAGGTTACCACAAGAAATAGAGAAAATTTGCATTGAACAAACAATAGAAGCTAATGGAGAAATGTTGAATTATGATAAAGCTAATATTTATTCTGAAATTGTTGTAGATGAGTATGAAGTAGTAGGAATGTATTATATTAGTAATGGAGAAAAAGAATTAAGTCCAAACTATGATAGAGCTAAAAGAATGGCAGATGCAAGTGGATTAAAATTAAAAGAGTTAGATATTAGTAAATGTAGGCAAGATAATGGCTTAGAATTAATGACACAAGAAAGTCAAAAAGAATTTTGTAGAACAGTTTTATATAAATATTGTTGCCAAGATGAAAAATTAAAAAAAGAGTACTTTAATAGTGGAAGTTCATTTGTTGAGAATAATTATAAAGATTTTTATGATAAGTATGTTAAATTAAAAGAAAATCCAGAATACACTTCTGAAGATATTTTAAAAGAATTTAAGAAAACAATTATAGATTTCGATGTTAAAAGATGGAAAATGTATGATATGTATTCAGAAGGTTTATTTATAGAAAATATGAAAGCAGAAGACTTTGAATATTTAATGGATAAAAGATATAATTTTGACAAATGTACAAGTTATGAAGAATTTGAAGAATTATATACTTCATTATGTACTTCGTTAGAAGGCAGATTTATTAATGAAAAGTTAGAGAAATATATTGAGCAAAGATTTCCTAACAAAGAATTGATGGTTTTGGGCAAAGGAAATAGAGATATACTGCAGAAATTATATGAAAATAAAAATATAAGTATAAATAGTATTGAGGAAGAAATACAAGAAGCATTAAAAAAGCCGGAAAAGGTAAAAGAAAATACAGTTATTGTAACAGACCCATTAGAAGAAGTAGCACAAGAAGAAAAAAGTTCATTAGGTGAAACACAAGTAGTAGAACAAGATTTAAAGGAAAATGAAAATTTTAGAATAAATGAATATGGAGAAATAGCAAGAAAAGAAAATGAAGAAAATAAAATAGAGCAAGAAAGAATAAAGACTAAGCAAGAGGAAAATGAAAAAGCAGAAAAACAAGAAAGAAAAGAAGCTGATTCAAAAATATATGAAGAAAAACAGAAAGAATTAATAAAACCAAGAGAAGAAAGTTTTAGAGATAAAATTGAGGATGATTTACCAAAAGAGAATGACAGCAAAGAACTACAGACAAAAAAAGATTCAATAATAAAAATGTGGATGAATAGATTTGGAGGTTGGTATTCTGCAATAGATAAAGTGTCACAAAATGCCAAAGCCAAATTTGTTCAGGTGAAATCAGAAATAGTAAATGCAATAAAAGATAAAATTCAAGAAAGAGAGGATAGGAAAGAAAAAATTGAACAAGAAAATAAAAAAAATGAAGGTGGAAGATAAGAGTGAAAGAAGAATATAGAATAGCTTTTACAGAAGTAAATGAAATAATGAAATTGATGCCAATAGAATTAATAAATAAAATTCCTAGTAAGTTTCGAGAAATGATAGAAGAAGAAAAAGACAATAATTATATTCCGGATATTAAAGAACCTATAGAAAAATGCAAATTAAAAAATGAAACAATAATTATTTTAGGGTTAATATATAGGGATTTTCTATGTTCACAAGATGAAAGAAAAAAACTACAAGAAAAAGATGCTAGAGAATTACAGAAAGTAAAAAAAGATATAGAAGAAGAAATGAGAGAGAAATATAATCCGGATGATATATTTAAGAAGAAAAATCAAAATAATATGGAAGAATCTAATGCCAAAGAAGAAAACACAAGCATGGTTGTTGTGCAAGAAGAAAAATGGTATGAAAAGATATTTAACTTAATAAAAAGAATTTTTAAAAGAAACAAATGAAAATAATTAAATAGATGCAATTATTAATAACCAAAAAAATTGCTTATACGTTCTAACATAGCCTCTATATGAATACACTTAAACAAAAGTATTCAATATGGAGGTTGTCTTTATGAAAGGTTACTCAATTGAAGAGCGTGCAATGGAACTAGCGCATTATATTATAGATTCAAAAGATACAGTAAGGGGAGCTGCTAAAAAGTTTGGAGTAAGCAAAAGTACAGTACACAAAGACTTAAGTGAACGAATTTTAAAGATAAATCCTGTACTCGCAGCACAGGTAAGAGTAATATTAGATGAAAATAAGGCAGAAAGGCATATAAGAGGAGGGATGGCAACAAAATTAAAATATGACCATATGAAAGAAAATAAGGTCGGATAAAAGGTTTGGAAAAATATTCCAAACCTTTTGTGATGAAAATAGAAAAATTCCAAACTAAAATATAATAAGAAATGATAAAAAAATAAAGTATTTCTATTGACAAAATTAGAATATTATAGTACAATAACTACTGTTAAAAGAAGAAGCAATCCACTTCTCACCTTATCTAGTTAGGAAAAAGGTTAGAAAATATAAAATTTAAAGGTAGAAATACTTTAAATTTACGTGTGGATTGGCTTATTATAAGTCAATCTTTTTTCTATTTAACATAGAATTAAAATTTGGAGGTGTTTTATATCAAACAAGATTTACCAATTAATGAACAAATTAGAGCAAAGGAAGTTCAAATAATTACAGATGAAGGGCAAAAAATAGGTCCAATACCATTAAACGAAGCTTTAGAAAAAGCTTTTGAAAAAAAATTAGACTTAGTACTAGTTGCACCAAATGCAGAAGTACCAATTTGTAAACTAATGAATTATGGAAAATACAAATTTGAACAAGCAAAGCGTGAAAAAGAAGCAAAAAAGAAACAAAAAACCTTTGAACTAAAAGAGGTAAGAATTACACCTAATATTGAAGAACATGACTTTGGATTTAAATGTAAAAACGCTAAAAAATTCATTGAAGACGGAAATAAAGTAAAGATAACAGTTCGTTTCCGTGGAAGAGAATTAAACTATATAAAACAAGGAGAAGCTGTGCTAAATAGATTTATAGAAGAACTAGCAGAAGTAGCAACACCAGAGAAAAAGCCAGTATTAGAAGGAAAAAACATGTTTATTATATTAGCTAAAAAAGTAGAAAAATAATACTAATTTTTAAGGCTAATTAAAATATATAGAAGATAGAAAACAGAAGATAGAAATTAGATAATTAAATATCTGACTTACGGTATCTCTGACCTCTATCATCTAAAACAAAAAGGAGGAAACAATTATGCCAAAACTAAAAACAAATAGAGCTGCAAAGAAAAGATATTCATACACAGCAACAGGAAAAGTTAAAAGAACAAAATCAAATAGAAGACATCTTTTAGCAAACAAAACATCAAGAGCAAAATCAAGAGGAAAAGTTCAAGATGCTTATGCAGATAAAACATGTGAAGCAGGAATTAAAAGAATGTTACCATATGGTAATTAATGAAGAATAGTAAAGAGGATAAATAGCTTTGAGCAATAATTCACAAGAAAAAATTTAAACTAAGTGAAAGTAAAAAAGAGTCCTCTGTCAAATAAAAAAAGGAAGGTGAAATAAAAATGGCAAGAGTAAAAACAGCAAGAATAACTCGTAAAAAACATAAAAAAATATTAAAAAGAGCGAAAGGATATTATGGAGCAAAACATTATAGATTTAGAATGGCAAAGCAAGCTGTTATGAAATCAGGAATGTATGCATATGTAGGAAGAAAAGATAAAAAATCAAACTTTAGAAAATTATGGATAGCAAGAATTAATGCAGCAGCAAGAATGAACGGAACAACATATAGTAAATTAATTTCAGGAATGAAAAAAGCAAATATAGTTGTAAACAGAAAAATGCTTGCAGAATTAGCTGTTAATGATCCAAAAGCATTTGCTGAAATCGCAAAATTAGCAACAAAATAAAAAATAATTAAAAGTACAATCTTTGAAATATGAGGTTGTATTTTTTTGCGAAAAATATATGTAAATGCACTAATCTGACATTTAATAATGTCAAGTGAAAAGTTAAATGCAATTCTGTAAAGTAAATGCAAGTTGTAAGAGAAATGACATTTAATAAATAAAATAATTGAAATTTGTTATTGACTAAACAAGAAAATAAATATATTATAAATGCATGAAAAAATACATATATAATTTAAAAATCAATTAACAAAAGTAAGCCTTTTAAAGGCAATTTACAAAATAAAGAATGAAGTGGAGGAATAGAAATGAGAATAGGAATAGATATTGATGGAGTATTAACAGACATGGAAAGATTTTTAGCAGATTATGGTTCAAAATATTGTGTAGAAAATAACTTGCCAATAAATATAGAGAAAGTTGAATATGATGAATTTAAAACTTTTAATTGGACAGAAGAACAAGGAATAAAATTTTGGAATGAATACATTATATATTATGCTACAAAATATCCAGCAAGAGAATTTGCATCAGAAATAATTAAAAAATTAAAAGAAGAAGGTCATGAAATTTATATAGTTACTGCAAGAGATGACTATGGAGTTCCAAAAGAATATGTAGGAAAAATGAGAGGAGAAATAGTACCTAAATGGTTAGAAGAAAACAAAATTCCATATGATAAAATAATATATACTGAAGGAAGTAAATTACCATATGTAGTAGGAAATTATATAGAATTAATGATAGAAGACTCACCGGAAATTATAAAAGAACTATCAAGTAAAATACCAGTATTATGTTTTAATTGTCAATATAATGAAAACATAAAAGGGCAAAATATTACAAGAGTCTATGGCTGGTATGAGGTATATGATAAAATAAAAAAATAAATTAATAGGTAAAGGACGTTTGGGGACGGGTCACATTTGTCCTTTACATAATAAAAAATAAATCTATAATAAAATTACCAAATTTATGTAAAGGACAAATGTGACCCGTCCCCAAACGTCCTTTACATATAAGGTTATTGTTTCTTCATTTTAGGTTTGGCAATTAAAGAAGCAATATATCCGAAGAAAACAGCAGCGGCAATGCCTCCAGCAGATGCTTTAACACCACCTACAAATGCACCAATTAAGCCATTTTCTTTAACAGCTTCCAAAGTTCCTTTAGCAAGATTTGCACCAAAACCAGTAAGAGGAACAGTAGCGCCGCAACCAGCGAAATCAATAATATATTTATAAATTCCAAGTCCACCAAGAATAGCACCAGTTGTAACAAAAACTACTAAAATTCTTGCTGGAGTAAGCTTAGTTTTATCTATCAAAATTTGACCAGTTATACAAATAATACCTCCAACAACAAAACAGCGAAGTAATTGCATAAAATCGATACTTTGCAAAAATTCCATAAAAACTCCTTTCTAAAAAGATCCAAAAGGGGCAGAAGTACCTTTAGGAAACGTCCTTTTGGTATTAATTTTCAATTGCTATTGCATGCGCAATTCCTGGAATAGACTCACCTTGCTGAGCAGAAGTAGAATTTGTAAGAGCGCCAGTAGCAATTAATAAAATTTTATTTAGCTTTTTGTCACGTAATTGTTTGAAAAAGTACCCAGAAAATACAGTGCCTATGCATGCACAACCACTGCCACCACTGTGGGTATCTTGTTTTGACTTATCGAAAATCAACACGCCACAATCGTCATAATTTCCATTTATATTATATCCTTTAGTTTTACATAAATCTTGGACTATTTCTTTTCCAATATGACCTAAATCACCTGTAACAATTGCATCATAGTAGCTTGGTTTTCTACCTGTATCTTCAAGATGAGTAATTAAAGTGTCAAAAGCAGCTGGAGCCATTGCAGCGCCCATGTTATTGGCATCTTTTATTCCCATATCTACAATTTTTCCGGGAGTAATATGTGTTATAAAAGGACCATTTCCATTAGCAGACAAAACGGCTGCACCAGAGCCAGTTACTGTCCATTGTGAAGTAGGAGGCCTTTGATTTCCTAACTCCAAAGGAAATCTAAATTGTTTTTCTGCACTACAAAAATGGCTAGAAGTAGCGCATAAAACGTTTGTGGCAGCTTTGCTATCTATAAAGACACTGCCTAAACACATACTTTCAACAAAAGTAGAACAAGCACCAAAAACTCCAAAAAACGGAATATTTAATTCGCGCAATCCAAAACTTGAAGAAATACATTGGTTTAATAAATCACCAGCAAAGCAAAAATCAATTTGACTGCTAGGAATTTGTGATTTAGAAATAGCCATATTAACAGTTTCTTTTATAATTTTGCTTTCAGCTTTTTCCCAAGTCTTTTCACCCCAGAATTCGTCATCTAAGCATTTATCAAAATATCCTGCCATAGGACCTTGAGATTCCTTAGGACCTACAATTGATGCTACTTCAACAATAGTTGGAGGCGCATCAAAACGGATAGTTTGCTTTCCAATTTTATTCATAAAATTATCATCCTTTCTGTAATCTTTTACAAAATGTTAGCAAAAACATTTTGCTTAAAAAGTAAAATTAGCGAAACAAAGTAGCAATAATACCAATTATAACTGCAGTTGAAATACCAAAGACTAAAACAGGTCCTGCAACAGTAAACATTTTGCCACCAACACCCATAACATATCCCTCAGATTTGTATTCAATAGCAGGGGAAACAATGGAATTGGCAAAACCTGTGATAGGAACAAGGGAACCAGCACCAGCAAATTTACCTATTTTATTAAAAACATTAAGACTTGTTAAAAAAGCAGAAATTGCAATTAAAACAATAGATACAACTGTGTTTGAATTAGTTACATCCATTCCTTTAAATTTACAAAAGTCAAAAATTATTTGCCCAATAGAACAAATAAGACCACCAACCCAAAAAGCATTGAAGCAATTCTTTAATATAGGTGAATTAGGAGATTTTTTGTCAACATATTTATTATACTCTTCAGGAGTTTCAATAGGATTCATACATATCACTATCCTTTCTATTAATCTCTATCGCGGTCAATAGTAAAAGCTAAATCCAATTCAACATAGTATTCAGCAATTTTTTTACCATTAATTTTAGCAGTTTGTTCTAAAATTTTAACACTAGTTAAATAGTCAATTGTTTTAGAAGCCTCTGCTACTGTTTGAACTATTGCATCTTTCCAAGATACAGTAGAAACACCTGTTACATGAAGATGTTTTTCCATTTTTATATCAACCCTTTCCTTCAAATATTGTTTTCTTTTTATATAATTTCCTGAAATTTGAAAAATATACAAATATTTTTGACGCAAAAAGAAACACCACCAACGCGTCAAAAAATAAATCGAAAAATAAGTGAAAAAAACTTGAAAAGTAAAAAAAGATAAGATAATATAGATATGTATATTAAAAAAGAAAAAATGAGGAGTCAATATGAAAACAAAAAAAGAAGGAAAACAAAAAGCAAATATATTATTAAAAATAGTAATAATAGCTATATTTTTAGCGTTAGTAGCAGCTGTAATTAACTTAGCACCTAACTATATTAGAAACGAAATAAAAGATAAAATGAATATTATAATTAATAATAATGACGTAACTACAAGTATGAAATTTGATGCATTTGTAGACGAAAAAGATATTGTATATATAGCAACAAAAGATATAGCAAATTTCTTTGATGAGGATATTTACTATGACAATGTATATGACCAAATTATAACAACTTCAGAAACAAAAGTTGCAGTGTTGCCAATAGATAAAAAGGAAATAACAGTAAATGGTTCAACTATAAAAATTTATGGAAGTGCAATAAAAAAGGAAAATGAATTTTATTTGCCATTTTCAGAATTAAACGATATTTATAATGTAGAGATTAAGTACAATAAAGAAAGTAACATTTTAACAGTTGACTCTTTAAATAGAGAGCAAAAGAAGGCAAATGCAAGTAAAGATGTAAGTATAAAATATAAACCAACAATCTTCTCAAAAACAATTGATAAAATAGAAAAAGGTGATAGCGTTATTGTAATTGAGAGCAAAGACAATGGTTGGTATAAAATAAGAACAAAGTTGGGCAAAATAGGTTATACTAAAGATATAACAAATGTATACTCAGTAAGGGAAGAAATTGAGAATAAAAAGCAAATTGAAGGAAAAGTAAGCTTAGTGTGGGACTATTATTCAGAATATGCCACAGCACCTAATAGACAAGGAACAAAAATAGATGGAGTAAATGTAGTTTCACCAGCATTTGCAAATTTAGAAAAATCAGGTAGCTTAAATATAAACATCGGAGAGACAGGCAAAAAATATGTAGAATGGGCACATGAAAACGAATATAAAGTATGGGCAATTGTTTCAAACAATTCATACAAAGCTCCAACATCAGAAGTATTAAATGACTATAAAAAAAGAGCAGATTTAATTAACAAAATTGTAACTATGACAATTTCATACAATTTAGACGGTGTAAATATAGACTTTGAAAACATGAATGAAAGCGATAAAGATGTATTTTCAAGATTTATAATTGAACTTGCACCACGTCTTAAAGAATATGGAAAAGTATTATCTGTAGATGTTACAGCACCAGACGGAAGTCCAGACTGGTCACTATGTTACAATAGAAATAAAATAGGAAAAATAGCAGACTATGTAATATTTATGGCATATGACCAATATGGAGTATCATCTACATCAGCAGGAACTACAGCAGGAGCAGATTGGGTAGAGGTAAATATTAAAAAATTCTTAGGACAAGAAGAGGTAGCAGCTGAAAAAATAATTTTAGGAATGCCATTTTATACAAGAGCATGGAACGAAACTTCAAGTGGAGTAAAAAGCACAGTAATCTCTATGAAATACGTAGATTCTGCTGTTCCAGAAGAAGCAACAAGACAATGGAATAATGATTTAAAACAATACTACGTAGAATATCAAAAAAATGGAACAAACTACAAAATGTGGATAGAAGACGAAAATTCAATAGAGGCAAAATTTGTACTAATGCATAATTACAATTTAGCAGGAGCAGCATACTGGCAAAAAGGTATGGAAAAAGAAGGAATATGGGAGCTAGTTGAAAAAGAAATAAACAAATAGGAATAAAAGAAAATCACCAACATATAATTAAAAAAATTATAAGAGGTGATTTTTTTGAAAAGTATTTTTATAAAAGAATTAGAAGAAAAAGATAAAAAGCATATATATAATGAATTTTCAGAAATAATAAGAAAATTAATACTATTTTGGAAGGTAAAATTAAATAAAATAATAGTAAAAAAAATAGATGAGAATCGAGAAATATACTTAATTCCAAATATAGAAAGAAAAAATATTTGCAATAAAATATGTGAAAAAATTTTAAAGGAAAAAACAAGGACACAAAAGGTACAAGCAGTTTTAGCAGAAAAAATAAAAAAGCATCAAAAGAAATTTTCAAAAATTAAAATAGTAGATGGAAAAAACATTATGGCAGAGAACATAGAAAGCATAGTTAAATTCATATTAAAAGAAAAGCCAATAGAAATGCAAAGCATTTACATATTAACCAATAGTTATGATAAAGAAAGCATAAATATTGTAAAAAGATTAGAGGCATCTGTAAAAACAATAAACATAATAACCAAAAGTGTAGAAAAGTACAAAGTGCTAGAAGAAAATCTTATAAAAAGTGGTGTGGCAATAACCATAGCAAATAATAAAAGAAAAAGTTTAAAAAAGGCAGAACTAATAATAAACATAAATATGACAAACGAAGAGTTGAATACATATCAGATATTTAGAAATGCAGTAATAATAAATATATCAAAAGAAAAATTAACAAATATAAAAGGTTTTGAAGGAACAATAGTAAATAACATAGACATAGCTTTAGAGCCACTTGAAATTTTAAAAGAAACAAATATAGGAGAAAACTTTAGAAAAGTAGAAATATACCAAACATACACAAAAGAAGAAAAAGAAAAACAAAAAATACATATAAAAAAATTATATGGAAACAATGGAGAAGTAAAAATATAGTAAAAAAATGTTGACTTTAACGGGAAAAATTGCTGTAAATTATTGACAAAGCAAAAAAAGTGGATTAATATAATAAGGCAATCTAAATTTAACCAAGGAGGATTTATTATGGAAGAAAATAAAGAAGTGTTATTAACACAAGAAGGATTTAATAAATTAGAAGAAGAATTAGAATATTTAAGAACAGAAAAAAGAGCAGAAGTTGCAGAAAGAATAAAAGTAGCATTAGGTTTTGGTGACTTATCTGAAAACTCAGAATATGATGAAGCAAAAACAGCACAAGCAGAAAATGAAGCTAAAATTGCAGACTTAGAAAACAAAATTCGTTATGCAAAAATAATAGATGAATCAGAAATAGACACAAAAACAGTTCAAGTTGGAAATGTGGTAAAAGTATATGACATGGAATTTGAAGAAGAAGAAACATACACAATAGTAGGTTCAACAGAAGTAGACTTATCTCAAAACAAAATATCAAATGAATCTCCAATGGGAGCTGCTCTACTAGGTGCAAAAAAGAATGAAATAGTAGAAGTAAATGCACCAGCAGGAGTTATGAAATACAAAGTATTATCAATAACAAAATAATAAGCTCAATTAGGGACGTTTCCTTTTGGTTAAGAAAGTCCCTTTTGGTATTTTTTTAACATTAAATATAAGAGTATATATATTATTTTTATACCTTGGTGTCGCGGCCTTCCTTTTATAAAAATACTAGCCTGTTGGCCGCTCCAATCGCACTCGCATAGCTCGTTTGGTCGACTTACGCGGTATTGCAAATAATATATATACTCTTATTTTGTGCTTAATGTACCAAAAGGGACTTTCTTAACCAAAATGAAACGTCGTAAAAGGTAACCTAAATGTTTAAGGCACTTTCTAAGCCAAGTCGAATCATATTATTAAGGCCAGTTTGCCTTTCATCAGTAGTAGCAATTTTATCAATAAACTTAGAATCAACAACACTCATTAAACAAGCAGCTTTTTTATGTAAAAGCTTAGCATTGTAAAATAGGGCAAATGCCTCCATTTCTGCACCAAGAGGATTAAAATCTTTAGGAATTCTTTCTAAAAATTTATTTACATCAGTCATGTACAAATCAAAGCAGTCTGTGCAAACAGTGTTGCCTTTATGAATTTTAACATTAATGTCATTTGCAGTAGAGCAAATAATATCATTTAACTCATTACTAGCAGAAACTAAATGACAATTATCATTATTTAAAGTCAAAGCATAATTACTTTCAGAAAAACAATTTTCAGAAAGAATAATGTCAAATAAATTCAAGTCTTTAGAATATCCACCGCAAGAGCCTATTCTAATAATAGTATCTACATCATAAAACTTGAAAAGTTCATAAGAATAAATACCAACACTTGGCATACCCATACCATGAGCCATTACAGTTAATCTTTTTTGTTTGTAATAGCCAGTATAGGCATACATTCCTCTTACAGAATTTACAAGAGTGTAATTTTCTAAAAAATTTTCAGCTATATATTTAGCACGAAGTGGGTCACCAGGCATAATAACAATATTGGCGATATCTTCTTTTTTTGCTTCATTGTGAGGTGTCATAAAAAATCTCCTTTACATTTTTTTATTAGTATATCACAAAAAAAGAAAAGTGCAACCAAAAATTTTATTAAAAATCTTGCATAAAGAAATCATTAATGATAAGATAACAATAAATAAGATAATAAAAATAGATTAAAAAAAAACCGAATTTTTAGGTGCATTTTTTTAATCTTTTTTTATTTTTAAAGGGGGCAATTAGATGAAGAAAAAATACATATTTGTAACAGGAGGAGTAGTATCTGGATTAGGCAAAGGAATAACAGCAGCATCATTAGGAAGACTACTAAAAAATAGAGGCTATAAAGTAGTAAACCAAAAATTTGACCCATATATAAATGTAGACCCAGGAACAATGAGTCCATATGAACATGGCGAAGTATTTGTAACAGATGACGGGGCAGAGACAGACTTAGACTTAGGCCATTATGAAAGATTTACAGACGAAAGCCTAACAAAAAACTGTAGCATAAGCATGGGAAAAATCTACCAAGAAGTGTTAGATAGAGAAAGAAGAGGCGACTATTTAGGAAAAACAGTACAAGTTATACCACATATCACAAATGCAATAAAAGAAAAAATATATGCCTTTGAAAACACGGATGCAGATATAGTTATTACCGAATTAGGAGGAACAGTAGGAGATATAGAGGGATTGTCACTTATAGAATCAATTAGACAAGTAGGAATAGAAAATGCACCAGAAGACGTAGTGTACATACACGTTACACTTCTTCCATATATACATGGGTCTAATGAACTAAAATCAAAGCCAACACAGCATTCTGTAAAAGAATTACAATCCTTAGGAGTAAAACCAGACATATTAGTTTGCCGTTCAGAAACAGAAATTCCTGAAAGTTTAAGGGAAAAAATGGCACTATTTTGTAATGTAAGAAAAGAAGACATTATTGCAAATAGAACAGCTTCATGCTTATATGAAGTACCTTTAATGCTAGAAGCGGAAGGATTAGCAGTTCAAGTGTGCAAGCATTTAAGATTAGATAATATAGAACCTAAAAATACAAAATGGGAAAAAATGATAAAAAACATAAATAATATTCCAGAAAAAGAAGTAAAAATTGCAATAGTTGGAAAATACGTAAGGCTTGAGGACTCATACCTTTCAGTTGCAGAAAGTTTGCATCATGCAGGATTTGCAAACAATGTAAAAGTTAGTATAAAATATATAGATTCTGAAACAATAACAAATGAAAATGCAAAAGAAAAATTAAAAGATTTAGATGGAATAATTGTTCCGGGAGGCTTTGGAAATAGAGGAATAGAAGGAAAAATACAAACAATAAAATATGCAAGAGAAAATAAAATACCATTTTTAGGAATATGCTTAGGAATGCAAATGGCAGTAGTAGAATTTGCAAGAGATGTACTAAAGTTAGAAGACGTAAACTCAGAAGAGTTTGAGCCAGAATGCAAAAATCCAGTTATTCATATAATGACAGACCAAAAAGTGATAACGAAAAAAGGTGGAACAATGAGATTAGGAAGCTATCCTTGCCAAATAAAAGAAGGAACACTTGCATACAAAATATATAAACAAAAAAATATAAATGAAAGACATCGTCACCGTTTTGAATATAATAACGACTATAGAGAAGAAATGGGAAAAGCAGGACTTACAATTTCAGGAACATCACCAGATGGAAGCTTGGTAGAAATAGTAGAAATAAAAGACCATCCATTTTTTATAGCAGGGCAATTCCACCCAGAATTTAAGTCAAGACCAGATAGACCAGCACCATTATTTGTGGAACTTGTAAAAGCAGCAAAAGAAAGAGAATAAAGTTGTAAAAAGAAAATAAAATATAATATGCAAGGCAAAAGAGAGAAAAAATAAAAATGTATTGAAAAAACAAGAGAAAAACATTATAATATATATGAAAGTTAGGAGGAATGAAAATGCCTAAAAATGTGAATAAAGAAATTCAAGAATTTATAAAGCAAGTGAAAGAACTTTTAGGGATAAGACTAAAAAGAATTATTCTATATGGTTCTTATGCTAGAGGCGATTATAACAAACAATCTGATGTTGATATTATGATTCTGACAGATTTATCTTTTGAAGAAATAGAGGAATATAGGGATAAAATATCAGATATAGCATATGATATCGAATTAAGTACAGGTATTATATTATCTCCTGTAATAAAAAATATAGAAAAATACAATTCAAGAGTACATTTTGTACCTTTTTATAAAAACGTTGAAAAGGAAGGAGTAGTTTTAGCTAATGAATAATGAAACAATAGAAGGTTTTGCAAGATATAGATTAAATAAAGCTAAAGAAACATTAGAAACTGCTAGAATGATTTTTAATGAAGGAAAAGATTTTACAAGTGCTAATAATAGAGCATATTATGCAATATTTTATGCTATAAGAGCGGTATTAGCTATGGAAGAAGTTGATTTTAAAAGACATAAAGATGTTTTAGCATATTTTAATAAAGAATATGTAAATAAAGGAATATTTCCTAAAATGATAGGAAGAAAAATATCTCAAGCTCAAAGAATAAGAGAAGATAGTGATTATGATGATGATTATGAGCCATCTCTTGAAAAGACAGAACAGCAAATAAATACAGCGCAAGAGTTAATTGATTTAGTCGAAAATTATGTAAATAATTATTATGAGAAAAGTTAAATAAAATAAACAATTAAAGTGTATAAAACCACCAGATTTGGAGAAAATAATTCCAAACGAGGTGGTTTTATGAAATTAAAAATAAAAAGAAAATTAAAGCCAATAATAATTGTTGGCGTACTATTTGCAATATTTATAGGGTATAATGTATTTTTAAGAAATGAGGAAGTATTGGCACTTTCAAAGTATGGATCAAGAGGAGCGGAAGTAACGCAAATACAAACCAAATTAAAAAGATGGGGATATTATAGTGGAAATGTAGACGGAATATATGGAAGTCAAACCTTAGCAGCAGTCAAATATTTTCAAAGAAAAAACGGATTAACAGTAGATGGAATAGCTGGAACCAATACCTTAAGGGCAATGGGAATATATACCTCTTCAACTTCTTCAAGTTCAAGCAGCAATTCAAATAATGTAAACTTATTAGCAAGGCTTGTGTATGGAGAAGCAAGAGGAGAACCATATACAGGGCAAGTCGCAGTTGCAGCAGTTGTACTAAATAGAGTAAAAAGTTCAAGCTTTCCAAATACAATAGCAGGAGTAATATATCAAAATGGGGCATTTGATGTAGTAAAAGACGGACAAATAAATTTAACACCAAATAGTACAGCACTAAAAGCAGCACAAGATGCGTTAAACGGCTGGGACCCTTCATATGGAGCCATATATTACTTTAATCCAAACACAGCGACCAACAAATGGATATGGTCAAGACCAATGACAGTGACAATTGGAAATCACAGATTCTGTAAGTAGATTTTAGAGAAGACTTATTTATACATTGACAATATTATGTAAATATGATAATATAGTACTGTAGTACAAAGTTTTAAATGTAACCAATAAATTCGAGCTTGATAATTCAAGGAGAAAACAAAAATGGAAGAAAGAAAATCTAAAGTTATGTTTGAATTTGCAGGAGTTCCAGTTTATCAATCAGATTTATCTGAAGAAGCTATAGCACGGTTAAACGAAGAGCTAGTAGAGGAGTTTAAAAATGAATTTAATGATGAAAGATGTAGAATAGCAGAAGCAGAAGTTTTAACCAATCAGAGTTTGAAAAAGATACTTGAAATTGCTTTAGAAAGAGATTACGAGGTACATGTAATATGTTCAATTATGCTTAATCCAAATTTGGAAGAAATCGACGAAGAAGCTTTGAAAAATTTATCAGAACATAAAGATTTGAAAATAAGAGAATTGGCAGCAGGCTCTCGAGGTGCAACAAATGAGAGATTACAAGAAATGCTTAAGCATGAGATGAAAAGGCCAGATAGTTCTGTGGTGCAAGCAATTCTTTCAAATCCAAATCTGCAAGAAATCGATGAAGAAACTTGGAGAAATTTGTCAAAAAATGAAAACGGTGTAATAAGAGTATTGGCAGCAAGATCTCGAGTTGCAACAAATGAGAGATTGCAAAAAATGCTTAAGCATGAAATGGAAGATCCAGATAATAATGTGGTGAAAGCAATTATTTCAAATCCAAATCTGAGAGAAATTGATGAAAAATTATGGAAAAATTTATCAGAACATAAAGATTTGAAAATAAGAGAATTGGCAGCAAGATCTCGAGTTGCAACAAATGAGAGATTACAAGAAATGCTTAAGCATGAGATGAAAAAGCCAGATAGTTATGTGGTGAATGCAATTCTTTCAAATCCAAATCTGAGAGAAATTGATGAGGAAGCTTGGAAAAGTTTATCAGAATGTATAGATTGGAAAATAAGAGAATTGGCAGCAGGCTCTCGATTTGCAACAAATGAGAGATTACAAAAAATGCTTAAGTATGCAATAGAAATGAGGCAGCTTTTGAGTATAAAAAGAGCAATTTTTTCAAATCCAAATCTGAAAGAAATTGATGAAAAACTTTGGAAAAATTTGTCAGAGTATAAATATAATACCGTCAGAATATTAGCAGCAGAATCTCGATTTGCAACAAGAAAAAGATTAGTAAAAATGTTTGAACATGAAATGGAAAATCCAGATTCAGAGGTAATGGAAGCAATTATGTCTAACAAAAATTTTCAAAGCTGAAAAGGAAAGCTCCAAAATAACTTTAAATTTACTGAAAAACAATTAATTAAAAGGAGAACGTTAAAATTTAGTGTTCTCCTTTTGAAGTTGTGAGCAAAAAGAAAAAACTAAAAAAATATATAATGCACAGAAATCTTAATTTGTATTTTTTCTTGACAAATAGCCCATGAATTGATAATATATTTTTGAAAACAATAGGAGGTTTGGCAATGAAACTATATCCAAAAGCTTATTTCAAAAATGTAAAAGAAATAACCATAGACTTTTTAAACGAAAACAACATAAAAGCACTAATACTAGATGTAGACAACACAATAATAGACTTTGACAAAAAAATGTTAGAAGGAACAGAAAAGTGGTGTGAAAATTTAAAAAAACAAGGAATAAAATTTTTCATATTATCCAATAGCAATAAAAAAGAAAAAGTAGAAATGGTAGCAAAAAAACTACAAATTCCATACATACATTTTGGAACAAAGCCATTAAAACGAGGATTTAAGAAAGCTGCAAAAATACTACAAGAAAAAAACGAAAACATTGCAGCGGTAGGCGACCAAATATTTACAGATGTAATAGGCGCAAATAGATGCAAAATGTTTTCAATATTAGTAGAACCAATTGCCAAAAAAGACATATTAGTAACAAAAATAAAAAGGCCATTGGAAAATTACATAATAAAAAAATATCAAAAATCAATAGAAAAGTAGGAGAAAAAAATGTATATAAACAATATAAATATAATATACTATATAATAGTAGGAATTTTAGGATTAATAGTAGGACAATTCGTAGATTGGTGTAACATAAGACTTCCAGAATATAAAAAAGTATTCTCAAAAGAATTTTTTACAGAATATATGAAAAATTTCAAACCGAAATATTTGTTGATGTTTGGAACAGCATTTTTATATATGGCAATTTTATATTTTAAAGGTTGGAGCAGTGAGCCAATAATGCAACTAAATTTGTTAAAATATCTAATTTTAACACCTATGCTTTTATCAGCATTTGCAATAGATTGGAAACTACAAATAATACCAAATCGATTAAATTTAACAATGTTTGAAATAGGTCTAGTATTTATGCTAGCTCAAGGAATGCTTAATATAAACCAAGGAATAAACTTGTTACTTGGCTCAATAGTAGGAGCAGGCATCTTTTTAATAATTACATGTATTGGGGGACTAATTGCAGGTAAAGAAGCAATGGGCTTTGGTGATGTAAAATTAATGGGAGCTTTAGGCTTGTTTTTTGGCTGGGAAAGAATAATAGCAATATCATTAATAGCATTTTTATTAGCAGCAATTATCAGCATAATACTTCTTGCAAGTAAGAAAAAGAAAACAGACGAATACATACCATTTGGACCATTTATAGTAATATCAGCATTTATAGTAACATTAGTTCCATTTGACATTCTAGTAATAGCTTTAATAAAAATATTTACATTAGGAATGGCATAAAAGTAGCAAGAAAAGTAAAAAAATAGGTAGAAAGTAGGAAATCCTATGAACACAAAATTAAAATGGTTAAGAGATAAAATAAAATTACAAAATATGCAAGGAATGATTGTTTCAAACCCTGTAAATGTAAGGTATTTAACAGGAATTGTTGCAGAAGGTACACTTTTAATTACAAGAAAAGAAAATATATATTTAACAGATGCAAGATATATAGAAGAAGTAAATTCAACATTAACAATAGATGACGGGATAATTGTGTGTAATTATAAAGATTTCAGTAAAGACGAGTATGAAAATTTCTTCTTATTTTGTGAAAATGTTGGATTTGAAGAAGAATATGTAACATATGCAAAATATAAGCAATATATGCATGAATACAAAGTAAATAACCTTCAAGAAACAGAAAAAGCAATAGAAAAGCAAAGAATGATAAAAGATGAAAAAGAAATAGAAAACATCAAAAAAGCATGTGAAATAACAGACGACTGCTTTAAATATATAGTGGACTTTATAAGAGTTGGGCAAACTGAAAAAGAGATAGCCTTTGAAATAGAAAAATATTTTAAAACACATGGAGCAGAAGACTTGGCCTTTGAAACAATAGTAGCATCAGGAAAAAATTCTTCAAAACCACACGCAGTGCCAACAGACAAAAAAATAGACTTAGGAGATGCAATAACAATAGACTTTGGATGCAAATATAATGGCTATTGTTCAGATATGACAAGAACTATATTTATGGGCTTTGTGCCAGAAGCAATAAAACCAATATATGATTTAGTGTTAAAAAATCAAAAACAAACAGAAAAAGAACTTAAAGAAGGAGCAAACATAAAAATTGTATCAAGAATGGTAGAAAATGATTTCAAATTACATGGATATGATTTAGTACATGCTTTAGGCCATGGAGTAGGGCTAGACATTCATGAAGTTCCATTTATACATGGAAAAAATGATGCAAACCTAAAAGCAAACATGGTAATAACAAACGAGCCAGGAATATATGTACCAGGAAGATTTGGAGTAAGAATAGAAGACACGGTTTTAATTACAAAAAATGGATGTATAAATTTAACAAAATCTGATAAAAATTATATAGTATTAGAGCCAAGAAGATAAAGAAAAGAAAAAGTAATTAAAAATATGTAAATAAAACTATTCGTGCAAATAGTAAAATGGCAAAAAACACTTGATTTTTAAGCAAAAATATAGTAAAATAGTAAACATTGATAAAACGAAATAAAAAATATAATAAAGTTTCATTAAAGTGAAACAAATAAAAGGAGGAAATAAAATGGCAGAAGTATACATGGCAGGAGATTTTAGAAATGGAACAACATTTGAAATGGATGGAAACGTATTTAAAGTAGTAGAATTCCAACACGTAAAACCAGGAAAAGGAGCAGCATTTGTTAGAACAAAATTAAAAAACGTTATCACAGGAGCAGTTTTAGAAAAAACTTTTAACCCATCAGAAAAATATCCAGGAGCAGAAATTGAAAAAAGAGATATGCAATATCTATATGTAGATGGAGATTTATATTATTTCATGGATAATGAAACATATGAGCAAATGCCTTTAAACAAAGAACAAATAGGAGATGCTTTAAAATACATAAAAGAAAATATGTCAGTAAAAGTACTTTCTTATAAAGGAAAAGTATTTGCTGTAGAACCACCTATGTTTGTAGAATTAGAAGTTACTTATACAGAACCAGGATTTAGTGGAAATACAACAACTACATCAGGAAAACCAGCAAAATTAGAAAATGGTTACGAAATATCTGTACCACTTTTTGTAAACATTGGAGATGTAATTCGTATAGATACAAGAACTGGCGAGTATATGGAAAGAGTTTAATAGAAAAGAGGAATTAAACATATGTCAGTATTAGGCGAAAACTATAAAAAAATTATTACAGAAATTGAAGGGAAAATAGCAAACCCTGAAGATTTAAAATTTGTAAAAGAAAAAATAGCAGAATTATTCATGTCATTTATGGAAACAGTAGATAGCTTAGTAGATATAACAGACGAAAAAATCAAAAATATAGAAGAAAAGCAAGCAAATATTGAAAATAGAATTAATGAAATAGAAACAGACATATATGAGGTAGAAGATGAAAACAATAATTTTGATTTTGAAATTGTTTGTCCATATTGCGACTATGAATTTACAACATCAATAGAAGGAAGAACAGAAATAGTATGTCCAAAATGCAACAATGTAATAGAACTTGACTGGAATGATGACGACGAAGACGATTGCTGTGCAGGACATTGCCATAGCTGCCATGGCTGTGGGGAAGAAGAATATGACGACAATGACGATGACGAATATGAAGAAAACGACGAAGATGACGATATGTAAAAATAATTAATTTTATAGTGATAAAAAAAGAGCCCTTTTGGAACTCCGCTTTGGAAGTAGAGTTTACGAAAAGGGTTCTTTTTTGGAAAACATTAATTACTTACAGGTGTCTTTGAGAAATTGGAAAACATCCTTACTGTATGGAATTTTCATTTTGTTAATGCCATCATCAAGTACCAAATATTTTCTTTTTGGTCTGGATATAGACAAATTGTTTCTGTCTAGTCTTTGACGCTCTTCCTCAGAAAATTCAAAAATTATCCAGTCATCATAGACTTTGATGGAGTACTTAAAATCTGGTGGGGTTATAACAAAAAATATTAGCCATGCTAATGCGAAAAAGCATGAAAATATATATAAATGTAGACTATCCAGTAAGAGAATTAGTAATACCCAAGGGCAGAAAAGTATCCAGTAAATTATTAGTAAAATGCTGAATATTGACCGTTTAAATTTACGCTTCGTCGTCATCATAATGCCTCCAACAACATTCATGCTCAATTACATTAATAAATGTAAAAGACAATGAAAGCGGTACATTTATTATAGTTCGCTGTACCCACGAATATTAACTACATTATACAGCGTTTTACATAAAATGTCAAGACCTATTTAGCACCCTGCACATGAATTCGCAAAAAGTTGAAATTTTATGTAAAATATGGTAGGATTAAACTGTAACATATTTTTTGTTGCCTTTGAAACCAAAAATTTCGGAGGCATAGTCCTCCGAACAATTAAAAGGAGGATTACATCATGAAAAAACGAGTACACTATGCAGAACTGGAGGATATGCAAAAGTATATCGAGGGGTTTAACCCTGATGATTACGAAATCTGCTACGAAAATACTGACCCTTTTGTTGTCGAGTTTGCAAGAAACTACTACGACAAGCATTTACCTGTGGATGTGACTGCATGGATGCGGGTAAATGAGCCTGATAAGAACCTGATTTATGCAAAAGGTTTCGGAAATCAGGTATGCTTTGTTCGTGACACTATTTGCCAATTGCTAAGGTCAACTTACGAAGAATGGAGCGACAATCCGCCACTTGTGATTTCTACCCACTATTCAAAATCGGTAAAATTACCTGTGTTCCAGATTAACCTAGAAAAATATGGAATAGAGATGGTACTTCGGTACAATTTCTACGACTGGAAAATTTCGGTTAAATCTGATAAACCTCTGGACTTTGATTACATGGGACTTTTTAACCCGACGGAAGAGATTACATCTGTTTACTGCGAGGGTTTCCCGAAGGATAAGGTTTATGGCAGTTATGAGCAGAGCCACTCACAATTCACAATCGAAATTGGTTCTGATTACGACTTGTACACATTCATTTTCTTACTCAAAAACTACTTGGGTATCAAAAAAGAAGATTAAAAGGTACTTGTTCCGCCACAGCTATTGCTTTTCAATAGTTGTGGCGGTTTATTTATACAATACTAATTTTCAAACACTATCCTTTTATTTAGTTTTTAGGATGATTTTTCGCATAAAAAAATCAACCATTACTGATTGATTTTTTTATCATCTGTTAGTTCGAACAGATATGTCAATGGTGGAGGTGAGGAGAGTCGAACTCCTGTCCAATATCTTTTCCATATGAACTTCTACGAGTGTAGTTTGTTATTAAAATTCCTACTATAATTCATTAACAAACAAACGAAAAATAATAGTAGCCATTAAAGTACCCGCTATTTTTATGGCAAAAAATAGGTTCGTTTCCCACTAAATCGACGCCTTATATAAAATGTGGGGATTTTATATAAAACGTTAGCGCCCTTAGGCAGCTAAAGCAAATTCTCTTTGATCTGCGTTTATATTTATTTTCCCGTTTTTTAAAGTGGCAAACGAGAATCCACTACTCGCTATTCATACTTCTAAAATACTGTCGAAACCAATTACACCCCCGAATATTATAGTTACTTAATTATTATACAATATTTAGGCAGCAATTTCAAGAAAAAACACAATAAATTTAAGTTTACATATTGCAAAAATAAAAGGAATAGTATATAATACTGGTGATTATTACATAAATGTTAATGTGTTACAATTCTATTAAATGTATATTACAATTTCGTTAATATTATTGACATATCATTTAAAATAGGTAAAATAAAGTGTATAAAAGCAAAGGAGACCTATATGAGAGTAATTGCAGGAAAAGCGAAAGGAACAAAATTAAACTCTGTAGAAGACTTAACCACAAGACCAACTTTAGATAGAGTTAAGGAGCCTTTGTTTAGTATAATTCAAAATTATCTTGAAGATGCAAATGTCTTAGATTTATTTGCAGGAAGTGGAGCACTTGGAATAGAAAGTTTAAGCAGGGGAAGCAAACAAGCTACATTTTGTGATAAATCATATAAAGTAATAAAAATATTAAAAGAAAATTTAAAAAAAGCAAGACTAGAGGAACAAAGCATAGTAATATGTAAAGATTATAAAAAATGTTTAGAACAAGCCAAAAATAAATATGATATTATTTTTATAGATCCACCATATAAATTAGATATTGGCGTAGATGCAATAAAAAAAATTATAGACCTAAAGCTACTTGCAAAAGAAGGAATTATAATATTAGAAACAGACGAAGAAGAAAGAGATATAAAAGAATTAGAAAAATTAGAAATAGAAATATATGATAAAAGAAAGTATGGTAGAGTAAAACTTCTATTCTTACGCGAAAGGGGCTAAACAATGGAAATATTTACGTTATTAGAAACATTAGAGGAGATGTTAGAAGGTAGCAAGTCAATTCCTTTTTCTAATAAAGGTATTGTAGATAAAGAAGAAATGTTAGAAATAATAAAAGAAATACGTTTAAAATTACCAGAGGAGCTAAAACAAGCTAAATGGGTAAAAGAAGAAAGACAACGTATTTTAGTCGAGGCACAAAAAGAGGCTGACGGAATTGTTAAAGAAGCAGAAAACAGAATTATATCAATGATAGACGAACATGAAATTACAAGAAAAGCATATGAACAAAAGGCAGAAATAATAGAAACAGCAAACGAAATGTCTAGGGAAATTACAAAAGGAACAAAAGACTATGCAGATAGCATTTTACAAAACATAGAAAATGCTTTAGTAAATGCATTAGAAACAATACAAAATAATAGAAAAGAATTAAAATAAAGTAACATAACAATCCACAACTTGTTAACAAATTGTGGATTGTTTTTTTTACTGTTTTTGAGGACGGAGTAAAAAAACAGTCAATACCCATTGGGGACGTTTCCTTTTGGTACATTAAACACAAAATAAGAGTATATATATTATTTTTATACCTTGGTGTCGCGGCCAGCCTATTATAA